>Ga0181519_10000012_pt1 | contig 211889 bp, 177 predicted proteins | sample PEATcosm2014_Bin_26_FD_121102 | JGI IMG/M metagenome (GOLD analysis project Ga0181519, IMG submission 121102) | Peatland microbial communities from MTU Mesocosm Facility, Houghton, MI, USA - PEATcosm2014_Bin02_10_metaG | ecosystem: Environmental > Terrestrial > Soil > Wetlands > Peat | place...
GGAGGAATTCAACATCGAGCGCACCACCGAGGAGCGCCTCGTCGGCAGCATCTTCAAGGGCAAGGTGCGCAACCTCGAAGACGGCCTCAAGGCCGCGTTCGTGGACATCGGTTTCGAGAAAAATGCCTTCCTGCATTACTGGGACATCGTGCCCAACCAGTTCGACAGCGGCGTGGAAATCGTCGAACGCCCCGTCAATCGGGACCGCCGCCCTGCCCGGCCCAAAATCACCCAGCGCGACATCCCGCGTCTCTATCCGCCCGGCAGCGAGATCATCGTGCAGGTCACCAAGGGACCGATCAGCACCAAAGGCCCGCGCGTCACGACCAATCTGGTTCTGCCCGGACGCTATCTCGTCCTGCTGCCGAACTCCGACCAGTCCGGCATCTCGCGCAAAATTGAAAATCAGGAGGAACGCAAACGGCTCAAGAAAATCCTCCGCGAACTGGCCATTCCCGAAGGCATGGGCGTCATCATGCGCACGGCGGGCGAAGGCCAGCGCCGGCCGTATTTCATCCGCGACCTCGCCATCCTGCTTGAGGAGTGGCGCAGCGTGCAGGAAAAAATCCAAAAACAGCCGATGGCCACCTGCGTTTTCCAGGAACCCGATTTGATTGAGCGCACCGTGCGCGATTTTCTCACCGAGGACGTGGAGCGCGTGGTGGTGGACAACCCCAAGGCCCACGAGCTGATGCAGTCGCAGATGCTGAAAATCAAGGCCCGCTGGTCGGCGCACAAGGTCAAACTCTACACCGATTCGCAGCCGATCTTCGACCGGTTCAACGTCAGCAAACAGCTGGAAAGCACCTTCTCTCGCCAGGTGCATCTCAAGGGCGGCGGCTACATCGTCATTGACGAGACCGAGGCGCTGGTAGCCATTGACGTGAACACCGGCCGTCATAAGGGCGGCAAGGATCAGGAATCCACGATTTTGAAGGTGAACCTCGAAGCCGCCGAGGAAATCTGCCGCCAGCTCCGGCTCCGCAACATGGGCGGCCTCATCGTGCTCGATTTCATTGACATGAAACACCAGCGCGACCGGCAGCAGGTTTATTCGCGCATGAAGGACGGCCTGCGCCGCGACAAGGCCAAGACCCACATCCTGCCCATCACCCAGCTCGGCCTCATGGAAATGACACGCCAGCGCCACACCGAAAGCGTGAGCGCGGCGGTCTATGACGACTGCCCGTATTGCAAGGGCCGCGGCAAGGTGAAAAGCGCCATCACCATGAGCGTGGAAATCCAGCGCAAGCTCCAGGAAATCCTGAAGAAACGGACGCGCGATGAAACGGACTTCCAGCTCCGCATTGTCGTCAATCCCACCGTGTTGGAGCGGCTCCGCAACGAGGACGAGAAGCTTCTCATTGAAATGGAGAAACGCTACTTCGGCAAGCTGTCCTTCCGCGCCGACACCGGCATGCACGCCGAACAGTTCAAGATCGTGAACGTGGAAAACAACGAGGAACTGGCCAGCGTCGGCTCATAAACCCATCTGTGGCGTCGGCGCTGTGCGCCGGCGCGCCACGCACTCGACACTATGGCACATCATATTGAAATTGGAACATAGTGTGATGGGCTTGCGGAAACGGGTGGTGAAATTCATCAAGACGGGCGGCTCCAAGGCCGGGGCCGCCCGGCGTTTTGATCTGGGGCGGAGCACCGTTTACCGCTATCTGGACGTGGGCAAGCAGGAATGCCGGCCCCAAAAAGAGCTGAAGACATCGGGCGAAAACTCGACCCGCAGCAACCCCATGTTCATGCCAAAAAACATTCCGACGCCACGCCCAAGGAATTCCAAAAGATGTTTGGTGTCAGCCATCACGCGGTCTGGGTGCGGCGGGGACAGCCGGGCTTCACGCTGAAAAACCCATAAAATATCGCGGGCGCAACGAGGTGCAGCGGCGGCTCTTCCGGCGCGAGTTGGAAAAGTTCGGGGTCAAGAATGCGCGAAGTGGAAGTTCCTTCAGCGGCTGATTTACAGAAGCTCTCCAACGGCGGGAGCAATGTCTCCGGCCAAAAGAATTCACGGCAATTACTTCCTCACACCTTGCCGAACCGCGCAATTTCTTTGCGCATGTTTTCTTCGCTCACGTCACCGAAGCCGGTGCGCATTCCAGCGCAGACGGGGCGGGTTTTTTATTTCACGCTGAAAACGCTGTCGAGGATGACTTCCTTGGTTTTCCAGATGAGCGCCATCGTCATGGCCAGCGGCAGCAGCGCAAAAAGCGTCAGTCCCCAGAATCCAAAATCCTGCAGCCAGCCGAACAGCGCGCCGAGCGCGGCGGGCAGGCGCGGGTCCTGCAGCAGGACCGCATACGCGAGGCCGAAAAACAAGAGCACGGCGAGCAGCCAGCGGTTGAACGTGGTGAACTGGCGCGTCTCGTGCCGGAGCGTTTCGTCCGGCAGCATCGCGCCGAGCTGCCGGATGACAACGTTCAGGTTGAACAGAAAAAGGATGGCCGACAGCGCAAGCAGGAAAATCGCGGCGCTGAAAAACGGCTGGTCCGGCATCTGGTTGTGCCAGTAGAGAAACGGGCAGAGGCCGACGTTGACGAGGCCGAGGAGTTGCGCCCGGTCGAGCGCGCCGCGCCACGGGCGCTCCTGCTTTTGAAAATCGCCCATCAGCCAGAGGCCGTAAAGCGGCAGCGCTGTCGCGGCAAACGCCGGCATGAAGCCCCATGGCTTGAGCCAGTCGGCCCGGGAGGTTTCGGCGCAAATCACCAGCGACGCGGGCAGCCCCCAGAACAGCGCGGACAGGCCGCGGGCGAGACGTCCGAGCGAGCGAAGCAGTTCGGCATTGGGCGCGGTTTCAGGCATGACGGAAGTGAAGAATGCAGAATGCAGAACGAAGAAACAAGCTTAACGCACACGGTTGAATCTCAATTCTTCATTCCGCATTCGTCCTCTTCATTCAAAATGAGAGATAAGTGTAAGCCTTCAACCCGCGCTCGTAATCATCGAGCAGGCGCATCGCCTCGGACGGCTTCATGCGGTCGGACTTGATCGCCTCGTCCATTTGCGCCTTCATCTGGCGTTTCAATTCATTTTCGTCGTATTGCACGGCGGCGAGCGTCTGGACGATGGTGTTGCCCTCGATGATTTCCTCGATGTAGTAGCCGGCGGGTTCGTCCGGTTCGAGAAAAACGTGGACCTCGTTGACGCGCCCGAAGAGATTGTGCAGGTCGCCCATGATGTCCTGATATGCGCCCATCAGGAAGAAGCCGAGGCGGTAAGGCTCCAACTGGCCGTCACCGTTGATGTTCAACTGGTGGAGCGGCAGCGTGTCGCGCACGTCGCGGAAATCAATGAACTTGTTGACCTGGCCGTCGGAATCGCAGGTGATGTCCACCAGCGTGGCCTCGTGCGTCGGGCGTTCGTCCAGGCGCGTGATCGGCATGATGGGAAACAACTGGTCCAGCGCCCAGTGATCCAGCAGCGATTGGAAGACGGAAAAATTGCAGAGATACTGGTCGCCCAGGCTGTCTTCCAGCTTGCGAATTTCCTCCGGCGGGTAGGGCTGGCCCTTGTAACTGTCCACCACCTCGCGGCTGATCTGCCAGTAAAGATCCTCGATCTTCGCCTTCTCCGGCAGATCCATCATGCCCAGCGTGAACATGTGCTGCGCGTCGTCGCGGCGTTCGAGCGCGTCGTGGTAGGCCTCCAGCTTGTTCAGGTTGCCGAGATTTTTTTTGACGTCGAGCAGTTCGCGGACGAGCGGATGCTCGTTGTCGCCATATTTCAAAAACTCGCCGGGCCGGATTTTTTCAATCGAGCCGAACACCTCGACGATCAGCACACTGTGGTGTGCGACGAGGGCGCGTCCGCTTTCGCTGATGAGGTCCGGGTGCGGCACGCTTTCCGCGTTGCACACGTCGGCGACGTAATAAACGATGTCGTTGGTGTATTCCTGCAGTGTGTAATTCGTCGAGCTGTCGAACGCCGACCGGCTGCCGTCGTAATCCACGCCCAGGCCGCCGCCGACGTCGAGATATTCAATCTGGAACCCCAGCTTGTGGAGCTTGGCATAAAGCCGCGCCGCCTCCTGCACGGCCTTTTTCACCGTGAGAATGTCCGGCACCTGCGAGCCGATGTGGAAATGCAGCAGCTTGAGGCAATGACCGAGATTTTCCGCCTTGAGCAATTCCGCCGCCGCCAGCAACTCCGCCGTGCTCAAGCCGAACTTCGCGTTTTCCCCGCCGCTCTCGGCCCACCGGCCCGCGCCCTTGCTCAACAGCCGCGCCCGGATGCCCAGCAGCGGCTCGACGCCAAGCTGCTTTGAAATCGCGACAATGTGCCGCAGCTCCTCCAGCTTTTCCACGACCATGATGACCTTTTTGCCGAGCTTGATGCCGAGCATGGCCATCTTGATGAATTCCGCGTCCTTGTAACCGTTGCAAATGATGAGGCTGCCCATCTGGTTTTGCAGCGCCAGACCGGCGAACAACTCCGGCTTGCTGCCAACCTCCAGCCCGAAATCATACGGCTTGCCCGCATCCAGAATCTCCTCCACCACCTCGCGCAACTGGTTCACCTTGACCGGAAACACGCCGCGATATTTGCCCTTGTAATTGAACTCCGCGATGGCGCTGCGGAAGGCCTGGTTGAGCGCCTCGACCCGGTGCCGCAAAATGTCCTGAAAGCGGATGAGCAGCGGAAACTTCAGCCCGCGCCCCTTCGCCTCCTCGATCACGTCCGTGATGTCCACCGTCGCGCCGGCGTCCTGCAACGGCCGCGCCACGACGTGTCCCGCGTCGTTGATGTCAAAATACTTCGCGCCCCAGCGATGGATGTTGTAAAGCGTGCGCGCCGCATCAATGCTCCACGGCGGGCCCGCGTCAGTTGCATGGTTCATTTCGGTGAATTCAAGCGAAGCGCACTATAAAACTCTGCGCGAGGAAAGCAACAGGCGGAATGAAAAATATTTGCACCGCTTCGGGCTTTGCAGTTTGGAGAAAATTTGATTTCATCGCGCCATGCCGAAAGCATCACTCACCGCCATCGTCAGGCACTGCGACCAACTGCTCCGCACCGGGACCATCGGAGATTACGACGGCGCGGCCAACGGATTGCAGGTGGACGGCCGAGGGCCGGTCGCCCGGATTGCCGCCACCGTGGATGCCAGCCTCGCCACGGTCAAACTCGCCATCGCCGCCGGGGCGGATTTGCTCATCGTCCATCACGGGCTGTTCTGGTCGCCATCGCATCCGTGGACGGGCAAAAGGCACGAACTGCTCCGGCTGCTGGTGGAAAACAATCTGGCCGTTTACAGCTCGCACCTGCCGCTCGACGCGCATCCCAAACTCGGCAACAACGCACAGCTCTGCGCCGCGCTCGGCCTGAAAAACCTGAAGCCATTCTTCCTGACCCACGGCCAGACCATCGGCTTCAAAACCCGGACGAAAATCTCCCGCGCGGATTTGGCGAAGCGGCTGGAACGCGCCACCGGCGCGAAGCCGAAAATCATTCCCGGCGGAAACGAAATCTGCAAACGCATCGGCGTCGTCACCGGCGGCGCGGGCGACGGTTTGAAAATCGCCGCCGATGAGGGCGTGGACACCTTCGCCACCGGCGAGGGGCCGCAGTGGACTTTTGCGCTGGCGGAGGAATTGGGATTGAATGTCCTCTACGGCGGCCATTACGCGACGGAGACCTTTGGCGTGAAGGCGCTGGCGGCGCATCTTTCCAAAAAATTCGGGCTGCCGTGGGAATTTTTGGATCATCCGACGGGGTTGTAATTGGGAGTGCGCGGACATGTCCGCGCTTTCAAAGCGGCGACGCGTCGCCGCACTCCTAAAATTGCGCCAGCACGCGCCCGGAAATTTTCCTCCCGATGGCCAGCGACGCCGTGGCCGCCGGTGACGGCGCGTTGACGACGTGCAAAACGCCGGGCGCCTCCTGAAAGTGAAAGTCCTCGACCATTTTTCCATCCCGCAGCATTGCCTGGGCGCGCACGCCGGCGCCGCCGGTTTCCAGATCGGATTCGCGGATTTCCGGCACGAGCTTTTGGAGCGAGCGCGTGAACTCGGCCCTGGAAAGCGAGCGGCGGATTTCGTAACCGCACATGCTCGGATACTTTGCCAGAAATTTCCACAAACCGGGATAGCACAGCGATTCCGCCAGATCGCGCAAATTGACGTTCGACCATTTGTAGCCCTCGCGCGCGAAGGCCAGCACGGCATTCGGCCCGGCCTCGATGCCGCCGTGAATCAGCCGCGTGAAATGGACGCCCAGAAACGGAAACTTCGGGTCGGGCACCGGATAAATCAGGTTGCGGACGAGAAACTGCCGCTCCTTTTTAATCTTAAAATACTCGCCGCGGAACGGGATGATTTTCGCCGACGGTTTTTGCCCCGCCGCCTTCACCAGCCGGTCGGAATGCAATCCGCCGCACGTCACAACGAACTTCGCGCGAAAACTTCCGGCGGAAGTTTCGACGATCTGCCCGCCGCCGTCGGAGACCATTTTCAGAACGCGCGTGCCAAGCCGGATTTCGCCGCCGGCCTTGCGGATGAGTTCGCCGAGTTTCTCGCAGACGCCCGGATAATCCACGATGCCTTCCTGCGGAACGTGAATCGCCGCAATGCCGGCGGCGTGCGGCTCAATTTCCCTGATTTGCTGCGAGTTCAATTTCCGCAAACCGAGCAGGCCGTTGGCATTGCCGCGCTCCCAAAGATTTTCCAGCCGCGGCAATTCACTTTCGTCGGTGGCGACGACAATTTTGCCGCATTGCTCGTGGGCGATGCCGTGCTCACGGCAGAACGCGACCATTTCGCGCAGGCCGCTGACGCTCAACTTCGCCTTTTCCGAACCGGGTTTGTAATAAAGGCCGGAGTGCAGCACGCCGCTGTTGTTGCCGGTCTGGTGGGCGGCCAGCTTGGACTCCTTTTCGAGCAGCAAAATTTTCAGTTGCGGTTTCGCTTCCAAAAGCCGGAATGCCGTCGCCAATCCGACCGCGCCACCGCCGACAACAATTGCATAGTAATTCATTTTGCCTTTTTGTCGCCGCCCTTTGAAAGAAAGCCGACGATCATCGTCTTGGTTTCAGTGGCGACCATGCCGAGAAAACGAAACATCCGGCGGAAGAAATTCATTTCCGGCCAGGCGGCGAGCGTTTCCTTCGTCAGCCTGTCCGCCTCGGAATTTCTGCCCAGCGCACGGAGACATTCCACCTTCATGTCCTGCGCCTGCCGGACGCGGAGATTCGACATCAATGTTCCGTCGAGAAACTTCAGCGCCTCGTCGTATTTTTTTTCGGCGATGCGCTGCTGCGCGAATTCCAGGAGCCGCGCGACCGCCTCGGCTTCTTTTTTGAAATAAGCCGGGTTGAAGGCGCGGCGTTCCTCCGGCGTGTGCAGCGTGAACCGCTCCTCCTGAAACACGGCGTAGAGGTCGGAGAATTTGTCCTGCTGCTTTTCCAGTCCGGCTGCGCGCTGCTCCAGATTTTTGAGCGCAGCGTCTTTTTTTTCAGGGTCGAGGTTCATGGCATCAATGAGTTTTTTGGCCGAGGACTTTCGCTCATCCAGCGCGAGCTGGAAAAAGCGCGCCCAAAACGGCAGATCGCGCATCCGGCGGGTTTTGCCCTTGCCGCGGATCGGCAGCATGACGATCGGCAGCCGGACGTAGCAGCCGGCCATTTCGCCAATCTGATGCACCCACCGGTCGTCATACCAAAACGGAAAGTGGCCGGGGAAGATGTGCTGGAGCGTTTCGAGCCAGCGCCAGCCGAAAATTGGATACGTGCAGGTGTCCGCCGTCATCGGGTCGTGCGGACAGGCGAGGAAGATGCCGTCGGGAAATTTCGCGGAGGTTTCGCGGATGAGGTTGTCCCAGCCCGGCGTGCCGAAGCAGATGTCGTCGGCCAGGACCATGAAAATTTCCGCCGTGCCGCCGGAATTGCGCCAAAGCGTGTGCTGCGTTTCGCAAAGCCCGGCCGTCTGCGGCCCGATGTGCCAGTGCAATTGAACACCCGCGCCGCTCAACCGTCCGTCGTCAATCGCCTGGCGCGTGACGGCGTCATCCGCGTCCACATACAGCCAGAGCGAAACCTTTTCCGGCTGCGCGGTGGTGGCTTTCAGCGCGGCGAAGACCTGCGCGAGCGATTCCGGCCGGCCGCGCGTGGCCATGATGAGGCAGATTTCGCCGGGATGAATCCGCGGAGCGTTCATGCGTCGGCAAATTTGCGCCGGTCTTTGACGGCTTCGTAATTTTTGAAATACCACTCCACCGCGCGGCGGATGCCGGGCGCGAGATCGCCGCTGATGACCATGCCGTATTTCTCGCGCAGCTTGGTGGCGTCCAGAAATTTTTCCTTCGCGCCGGTGTAGCGGTTCGCGTTGAAGAGGACCTTGCCGCGATAGCCCGCCGCCTCGCAAACCGTGAGCGCCAGCTCCTTCACGGTTTTTCCGCCGTGCGGCACCAGGTTGACAATATCGCGGTCCAGGCGTGGCGCGAGGTCGAGCAGGCCGCGCACAAAATCCTTCACGTCCATGAAATCGCGGACCTGCGAGCCATCGCCCCAGATTTCGACTTCCGGCAGATTCATTTTCACCGCGCGGACGAACCGCGCGACCAGGGCGCCGGGAACGTGCGCGGTGGACTCGTTAAAATCGTCGTCCTCGCCGAACATCGCGGCCGGGATGACGCAGCTGCCGTTCAGCTTGAACTGGTCGTTGTAGGCGAGAATGCCGGTGTAAAGCATCCGCTTGGTCGCGCCGTAGGAATAAACGCTGCCGTGAATTGCACCCTCGAAAAACTTGTCCTCCGTCATGCCCTGCGCCGCGCTCGGATAGGCGCACGACGCGCCGACAGCGATGAACCGGGCCTGCGGAATGAACTTCCGCCACGCCTCGAGCGCGTGGTTGTGGATGAGGTTGTTGATGAAAAACTGCTCCGCCGTGTGCTTGCCTGGAAATTCGCCAGCCGCCTGAAAGCTGGCGAGGTGCAGAACCAAATCCGCGTCCTGATTGTTTTTGAAAGCGGCCTCGGCCTGTTCCCGGCACGTCAAATCAAACTGGCGGCGGCCAAATGCGAAAAAAGGAACGCCGCGCTGCGCCAGCTCCGCTTGGAGATGTTTGCCGACAAATCCCGTGCCGCCGGTGATGAGGACATTTTTCATGGCGAATCAATCGCCCAGCAGCTTGCGTTTCAGCCGGATGCTGGCCATGGCCTCAACGTTCTTGCGCTGCTGCGGGCCGAAAGTTTTTTCCACCAACTGCAGATAGGCTGGATTCGTGAAGTAGGTTTTCCACGCGTCGTCGCGGAATTTCAGCACCTGCGCGGCGGAAAGATGTTTCGTGGGCAGCGGTTCGCTGTCGTAGGAAAGGAACGCGTAGCCGCCCAGCGTGGATGGGAGCTTCCAGCCGTTGGCCTTGGCCGAGTAGTAAAGCGGGCTGCCGGGCAGCGCCTGGCACGGATACATGTTCGCCATCTCGGTGTTCAACTCCAGCGCGAGGTCGAGCGTCTGCTGCATCGTTTCGTGCGTGTCCTCGGGAAAACCGAAGATGTAATTGGAAATGACATACAGGCCGGAGGCACGGACGGTCTTGATGACCTCGCGGATGTTGACGTCCTGAAAACTGCCCTTGGAAACCTCGCGGCGGACGGTCTGGTTGCCAGCCTCGACGCCGAGCGCAAGCCAGTTGATGCCGGCCTTGCGGAATTTTTCAAGGTATTGCGGACGGACGGTGTCAATGCGGGAATAGGTCCACATCCGAAGGCCGAGGTCGCGTTCGGCCAGTCCGTCCACGAGCGGCTCGAAATAATTTTTGTTCAGGAAAAACATCTCGTCCGAGACGCGGATGGTATTCACGCCCATCGCGGCGAGCTTTTCAAATTCCTTGAGCATGAACTGCGGCGACCAGAAACGCATGTTGGGCGAGTTGGCCGAGACGGTGCCTTCCGCGTTGCTCTCGCGGTTGACGATGTTGATCATGCAGAAGTCGCACTTGAACTTGCAGCCGAGCGAGGTGTAAATCGCCGCGAACGGCGTGCGCAGGTCGTGATTGAACTCCGCGTGCCAGAAATGCGCACGGTAAAGATCCAGCGGCTTGTTCTTGAAAGGCAGCAAATCCCACGCGTAACCGGGCAAATCCAAATCCATGCGCTCATTCGGCACGACCCGTTCCGGCGCGTTCAAAACCGGCACGCCGTTTCGCCTGTGGCCGATGCCCTTGACCTGGTCGAGCTGTGTCTGCAAATCCGTCCGCAGCAGATTTTGCAGCGCGTAAACGCCTTCGTTGAGCAAAATGAAATCCACTTCCGGCAACGCAAGCACCTCCATCGGCAGGGCGCTGGTGTGCGAACCGACGAAGCAGGTTTTCGCTCCGGGATGCGCGGCCTTTAATTTCCGCGCAAGCGCCGTCGCGCCGATCATGTTCGTCGTGCCGGAATTCGGATTTTGGCCGTAGACGACAAAGCAGACGAGACGGGCGGGCATTTCCCCGATGCGCTTGACGGCCTGTTCATCGGACAAACGTTCCGCGCCGCAGTCAAGGATGGCCACGCCGAAACCGTTCGCACGGCAGGCCTGCGCCAGCAGCAGCGCCCATGTCGGCGGCTCAATGGCGGAAAAATCCCTGCTCAATTCCTGATACGCCTGCGCGGAGGAATCCGCGTTGACAAAGAGGACATCCAATGGCCGGTTCATAAATCAAATCCCGTTCAGCAATCCGCACAGCGCCTTGACGCGGGCGGTTTCGAGTTCGGGATAATTGCCGATGTAGGCGCCGAAAAAGTGGACGTGGTTCACCTTTGGATATTTTTTGTATTCGCCCGGCATCAGCTTGCGCATGAATGGCTGGCGCAACTGGTTGCCGCCGCCGGAGGTGCCGCGGCGAAATTCGATCTTCCGTTCGCGCAGCGTTTTTTCGATGCGATCCCAAAGCGCCTGGTCCGGTTCGCGCAGGACCAGCGTAAAGGCGTAGTTGCAACTGCCTTCGCGCTCGAAATCGGTGAAAAATTTCTTCGGATCCAGATTGTCGAGGAAACAATTCAGGTTGCGCGTGCGGATTTTGTTCCGCGCGTCGAGCCGCTTTAGTTGCGAGCGGCCCATGACGGCGTTGATTTCGGTGCTGCGGACGTTGTAGGCCGGAAACGCAAAGATGAAATCGGGGTTCAAATCCGGCCACTCGGTTTTGTAGCGGTTCTTCAGCGCGTCGGACTTGCTTTCGCGCACCATGCCGTGCGAGCGGAACATCCGGAGCTTCTCGTAAAAATCGGAATCGTCCGTGCAAACCACGCCGCCCTCGATGGTGCTCATGTGGTGGGCGTAATAGAACGAGAAATTCGAGGCGAACCCGAATGAGCCGAGCTTTTTGCCTTTGAAGGTCGCGCCGTGCGATTCGCAAACGTCCTCGATGAGCGGGATGTTTCGTTTCTTCAATTCCGCCAGCAGATAGCTGTCCAGCGCGTTGTAGCCGAGAATGTGCGTCAGAAAAACGGCGCGCGTTTTTTTGGAGATTTTTTTGACGACCTGCTTCGTGTCCATGCCGAGCGTGCGCGGGTTGATGTCCACGAACACCGGGGTGAAGCCGTTTTGCAGGACGGATGCGACATCGGAAATCCAGGTCAGCGTCGGCACGATGATTTCGCCGCCGCCGAAGCGCTCGCGGATGGCCGCCATGGTGATCTGGTTGGCGGACGAGCCGGAGTTGACGAAAACGCTGTGCTTGACGCCGACCCATTCAGACCATTCCTGCTCGAACGCGGCAACGTTTTTTGACTGGGTCAAAATCGGGTCGTCCTGCTGGAGAAACCGGATGACCGCGTCGAGGTCTTCGCGCGCGACGTTGTTTTTCATCAGCGGCCAGTCGCGCAACTCGGCGGCGGCGGCCTTACTTTTCGGTGTAGTAATCGCCATATTCAACAATGATCGTGCTGCGTCCATCTTCGCGTTCCAGCCCCTTTTTGTAGGCGGGGAAAATCTGTTCCGGTTCGTCGAGGCGGATGACCTCAATCGTCTTGCACATCAGCCGAAACGCCTCCGTGAAATCACCGACGTGCTGGTGCTGCGGGTGCAGCGGGCGCTCGGAGCCGATGCCGGTGCGGATGATGACCTTGGGCTGGTAGCCGCCGTTGGAAATGGCCGGCAGCTTGTCCAGGTGATTCACGATCTGGTTGACGGCCAGCAGGAGAAAATTCCAGCGCGGGAAAATGCTCACCGGCACATGGCCGCCGAGCGCGAGGCCGGTGGACATGCCCATCTGCATTTCCTCGGTGACGGGCAGTTCCAGCAGCCGGTCGCGCGGGACATTTTTGAGCGTGTTGCTCATGGCCGTGCCGGGACAGCCGACGGCCTGGCCGAGGAAAATCGTCCGCTCATCGCGCGCGAGAAATTCCATCGCGCGGCACATTTCGTCAAAATACTTCATGCAGGTTGAATTAAAATTGGACGCGCTTGCCGGCGCCGGCATGCGGATATTTGGTTTGATACTTGTAATAAACCACCAGCGGATGGCGGCTGTTTTCGTAGGTGAGCACCGGCTGGTTCCAAGCTTCGCGCGTGTCGGTGCAGACGGATTTGGCGTTGTCCTCGACGATGAACCGGATCGGCAGCTGATGGTTGGTTGAATACTTGAGGCATTCGTAAAAGGCGCCGGTTTCCGAGGTCATGTCGCCCACAAAACAATGCACCCGCGCCTTTTCGCCGCGGCGTTTGATGCCCATCGCGGTGCCGACGGCGATGGAAAGAACCCCGGTAACAATGGCTGACGAGACGATCCGGTATTTCGGAAAGCAGAGCGAAATCGAACGGCCGGCGAGAATTTCCGCCTTCACTTCCTCGCGCGGAACGCCCTTGAGCAGGCATTGATAATGGCTGCGCCAGGAGCAAAAAACCCAGTCTTCCGGCTTCACCTCGCGGAAAATTTCGATCATCTGCGCCTCGTTGCCGTAATACAGATGGACCGGCGCGCGGATTTTCCCGGCATTGAACACGTCCGCGATTTCGGCTTCAAAGGCGATCAAATCTTCAGGCGTCATGTCCTGTCAGACTGCCGGAAAGAGCGCGTGGCGTCAAGTTTTGGCGCGGCAAAACCGGGTTGTCCGACGTGGGAAAATCAGGCGGAAGCGCCGGGCGAGCCGGGGGTCAGCTCGCTGAACGCCTCAATGTGCCGTTTGCTGCGGGCCTTGTCGTGCTTGGCAAAATCCTCCTCCATGTCGAAGAAAATGATCTGGCTGCCGGAAAATTCAAATTCAAACGGCACTTCTATCAGCCGGTCGAGCTGTTTGCGGACCTTGGCCTGCTTTTCCGGCGGAACAAACAGCAGGAGAAAGCCGCCGCCGCCCGCGCCCAGAAGTTTTCCGCCGAGCGCGCCGGCCTTGCGCGCCGCGTCATACAACGCATCCACGCGCGCGTTGGAAACCTTTTCGCTCAATCCGCGTTTGGCCAGCCAGGCTTGGTGCAGCAGCTCGCCGAACGCCGCCAAATCCCGGCCGCTTTCCAGGATCGCGCAGCTCTGGTCAACGTATTCCCGCATCTGGTTCAACAGCGCCGCCCGGTCGCCCATCACCGCGACGTAGCTTGAGGCCACGTCCGACGCCGTGCGTTTGATGCCAGTGTAAAACAGCATCAAATGGGAATTCAGGGCCTTCAGCCGTTCCTGCGGCAGGGTCATCGGCTGCACGGAAAATCCGCCGGCTGGGAGAAAATTGATCCGGTTCAAGCCGCCGTAAGCCGCGCACACCTGGTCCTGAGAACCGACCGTTTCCTTCAAGACCTCTTGTTCGAGATGGATGCTCTCCTCGGCGAGCCGCTTTTTGCCGACGGGCCGCCCCTGAAGCGCGTGGAGCGCGTGCAGCAGGCCGACCGTGAACGACGAACTCGATCCCATGCCGCTGCGCCCCGGCAAATCACCGTCGTGATGAATCTCCACGCCGCGCGCCATTTTCAGAAAGCGCAGCGCCTCGCGCGCCGACGGATGCTGGATTTCGTCGAGCCGCTGGCAGTCCTCGATTTTGGAATACACCACGCGGATGCGGTGCTCGAAAAACGGCGGCAAGTAACGGCAGGTGAGGTAGCAATACTTGTTGATGGTCGCCGCCAGCACCGCGCCGCCGTGCTCGCGATACCAGACCGGATAATCCGTCCCGCCGCCAAAAAATGAAATCCGAAAGGGTGTCCGGCTGATAATCATGATTCAAAAAATTGCGCATTCCGCCGGATGAACTCCTCCGCCAGCGGCAACGACTCGGGAGTTCCTATATCCAAAAATGGCGCGTCCGTCACGCAAACTTTCAGCCGGACTTTTTCCGCAATCAGTGCCGGGAAGACCTCCGTTTCGAAACTCAACGGCGTTTTGTCCGGGAAGGAATCAAGGGCGGAGTCGCGGAACAAATAAACCCCGGCGTTGATGGCACCCGCGCCCGGCTTCTTTTCCTTGAAGCCAGCCAGATCGCCCGCCGCGTTTTGCTGGATGGTTCCAAACCGCGCGGCGTCGGCGACGCGAACACCGAGAATCGCGCCGGCCCAATCCGGATCGTCCAGCGATTGAAACATTTGCACCAGCGGCGCCGGCGCGAGCGAGTCGCCGTTCAGCACCAGAAATGCCTCGGATTTTTCCGCGCCGCGAATCGCGTTCAAAAATCCGCCGGCGGTTCCCAGCGGGCTGGTTTCGGAAACGCAACCGACTTTGACCCCGGCAACCGGCTGCGACTGGAAATGCCGGGCAACCGTCTCCGCCAGGTGTCCGGTGGACAAAATGACGTTGCGGATTTTTTGCGCGGCCAGATAACGCACGACCCATTCGAGAAACGGCCTGCCATTCACCGGCGCCATCGGCTTGGGCAAATCCGGCAGCAGATGCCGGATGCGCGTGCCGAAGCCGCCGGCGAGGACGACGGCTGTGATTTTTTCAGAAAAATTCTTCACCGAAATAATCCACGAATTGCGCGAATTGACGCGAATTCAAAAACAATTTCACGAAAATTCGCGAAATTCGCGGATGAGGTATTCATTCACACGTTCGAGTAAATCGTGTTCCGCAAAATGGTGAAGCCCTTGATCAGCTCCGTGATGCCGCGGTCCAGTCCCCATTCCGGCTTGAAACCGGTTGCCGCGAGCCGCGCGTTGCTGACGATGTAATCGCGCTTGTCCGGGTCCTCGCCAATCGGCGCCTCGACAAAGACAAACTTCGGCAGGTGCTTCTGAATGACGGCGCAGAGTTCGAGCTTCGAAAGGTTCGCGTCGTCGAGTCCGACATTGTAGGGCTTGCCCTTCATTTTCTCGAAGTTGGCCATGCCGTGCAAAAACGCGCGCGCCACGTCGCGGATGTGGACGTAATTGCGCTTGAAATGGCCCTCGAAAATCAGCACTGCGCGGTCATGGACGGCGCGATAAACGAAATCATTCACGAGCAGATCCATTCTCATGCGCGGCGCGCAGCCAAACACGGTGGCCAGGCGGAAGCTGATGCTGTTTTCGCGCGACAGCACGGCTTCCTCGGCCTTGACCTTGGTGACGCCGTAGCTCGAAATCGGGCGCAACGGCGTTTCCTCGGTGCAGAATTTTCCCTTTTCACCGACACCGTAGCCGCTGTTGGTGACGGGCATGATGACCCACTGCTGTTTGCCGGCGAGGCGGCAGAGCATTTCGACCGCCTCCTGGTTTGTGGTTTTGGTGGCGATGGCGTCAGTATTGCAGAGCGGCACGCCGACGAGCGCGGCGAGCGGGATAATCAAATCCGCTTTTGCAACGAGCGGCCTGACGGCGGATTCCTCGCGGCAATCGCCACGGAGGACGCGGAATTTCTCGAACTGGCAGCAGTCGAGCAGGCTGTTCTGGTTGAAGTAAAAATTGTCGAGCACGGTGACTTCGTGGCCCTGCGCGAGAAGCGTGGGTGTGAGGATCGAGCCGAGATAACCGGCGCCGCCGGTGATGAGTATTTTCATGCGATTTTAATTGTCTGCGGGAGTTTGAGGTTTGCGGGTCAGATAAAACAGGAATCCGGACAGGATGATTGCGAGGGCCATGGCCGACAGGGTCACGTAAAGTGGCTTGACCGGCAGGCTGAACCGGAATTCGACGTTGTGTTCGCCCTGCGGCAGGTAGACGCCGCGCATGATGAAGTTGGCGCGGAGCAGCGGCGCGGGCTTGCCGTCCACGGTCACGCGCCAGTGCGGGTCGAACATGTCGTTCAGCAGCAGCACGGTCGGCGTGGCGGCCCGGGTGTGAAACTTGATGTCCGTGGGCGCGTAGCTGGTGAACTCGACGGTGCCGGGATTTTCATTGGTGGCCGCGGCCGGAGGATTGGGCGCCGCCGGCGACTCGGCGAGCAGCACGGTTTGCCACGGGTCGAACGCGGGCGATGCCAGCTCGTTCAACGTGAGAAAATCGTTCGTGCCGACCCGTTGCAGGAATTCCCATCCGTCCGCGCCCAGGTTGGTCGCCGTCAATCCGGCCACGGCGGCCTTGTCGTTCATGGCCAACCACCAATTTGTATAAAGTTTGGCCCGCGGCAGCGCGCCGGTGAATTCAAAAAGGGCGTAATCTCCGCTGTCGCTTGGAACGGCAGTCAGTTCTTCGAGGTGTGTTGCCTGTTCAATGCCCGGCTTGGGCGCGATGGTGAAACGCTGGACGATGCGGAAACGTTTTTGCGCCGGGTCGAAGTCCTGGTTCAGCGGATTGAGAAAACCGGCGGGCCCGAGCAGATACCGGGTGTTGGTCAGTTGCCAGTGGCGGGCAATGACATCCACCGGAGACATGGCCATTTCGTAGGCTTCCAAATCCGACGCCACGCGCGGCCGCATCACAAGGTCGAGCGACTGGATGTTGTAATACGGGAAAAGCTGCTGCACCCATTCAATGCCATAAATCCCGGTGTTTCCATCGAACAGGGCGAACTGGTCCGGCACGCGAAACGGCAGTTGGGCGACGCGATGTTCGTAGGGCTTGTCGCGAAGGATGTCCACGATGGGATTGCTGGCGTATTTTTGCGGATAATCCCAGTGGGTGATCCATGGCAGATTCGCGCGCCCCAGATCCACAAGCAGCACCGCACCGAGCAGAATGCCGCCGAGCCGCGCGCGCCTGCCGGAAAAAATCCCGGCGATGACGAGAATGACAGCGCCAATCGCCAGCGCGAAAAACAACAAGAACCAGCCGGCCTGGCTGATGCTGAACGCGGCAATTTCGTTCGGATCGCCGGGGGCTTCGACGGTCTGCAGGTAGCTGACCAGCGCCGGTTTTTGCCAGGCATAAACCAGCCACGCCACGACGCAGCCGGCAAATGCAATGACACAGCCCCAAGTCCATTTCCGGTCGAAACCGCAGGCGTTATTCCACCAGCTCTGGAATTGCGAGACGGAGGATTTTATGTTTGCGGCGGAAGCCTCCAGATAACGGCGGCTCAATCCCTGAATGCCGTAGGCGAACAATATCACGACGGCCCACGAGAAAATGAGAATGAACTTGGTTGGATTCCGGATCAGGGAGGCGCCGGGCAGCTCATAAAGAAACCGGAATGGATAGCCGCCAAACAATCCAAATCGTCCAAATGACAGCGGCAGGGCAACAACCACCAACGCGAACCAGAACCAGATCATCCGCCGCTGGTTGTCGCCGAAGACGGAATTTTTGCGGCGCAGCGACTGGGCCACGGCCCAGGCCGCCAGCAGCGCGACCAAAATGCCCACGTAACCGCCGCCACCGGTTTGACGTATGAAATCATGAGGCGGCATCGGGCCTTTGGCGCCGTCCTTGAAATATTGGTCCAGCCGCGGGTCGCGCCCGATCGCGCCCCAGTATTGTCCGCCACGAAACGCGTCCTGAAACACCCCCATGTTGTTTGGCGTGTCCATCTTGTAGCCGAACAATCCGGGCACGAACAGGCCGAGCGTTTCGATTTTCGGCTGACTCCATTGCGTGCAAAAGTTCCATTGCCTTGCCTTGGATTCCGCGTCCTGCCCGGTTCCGGCGATGCCGCTGATTGAAGTGCCGAAAAGTGACACGACGGTTTGCGCCGCAATGAAACCGGCGAACACGGCGATGACCGCCACGCGGCCAACGCTGCGCGCCAGTTTCGCCGCAACCGGGCCGGATTCTTCCACCATGGTTTTGAACAGCACGAACGCCGCGATGAAAACGCTGAAGATCGCGCCGATATCCGCGCCGTGCATGACGTTGACGCCGACCGCCAGCCCGGCCAGCGCCCAGCGGATCCAGCGGGTCAGCGCCGGGGTTTCCGGCGTGTTGGACACGACCAGCGCCAGCGCGAAATAGGTGAAGCCCACGGCGATTTGCTGCGAGGCCACGCCCCAGCACGCGGTTGAAAAGAAGGCCGAGTTCAACGCCGCCGCCAGTCCGCCCAGCGCCGCCGCCAGCGGCGAGAATTTCAACTGCCGGAAGAAAGTCCAGGCACCGAGTCCCAGAACGAACAGCGCAAACGGGGCGAGGAATTTTGAATAGCCGACCGGCCCCGCCAGCCACCGGAAGAGCGTGCATAAATCCGGCGCGAACGAGCCGCCGCTGTTGCCGATGTCGTTCAAATCGCCCCAAATTCCCGTAAAGCCGGCGGGGAGCCGCGCCCAGGCGGTGTTTTGCTGGCCCAGCGGACCGTCGTTGGAGAAATGGACGTAGCCCGGCAGAAAACTTTTCCAGAACAGCACGGCCAAAATCACCGCAAGCAGTCCGGCGAAGAAAAGGCCGCGCGGTGTCGCTGTGGCGGCTGGCGTGGTTGTTGGTCTGGCGATTTTCATAAGCTGGCGTTTTGTCTCGAAAATGGAATGGAGATTGTCATTTGCGCCACGCCTGCTGTCAAGGCAACGAGTTCGCAGGAAAAACCTCGCCGACACCCGGCGCCTCCGGTAAATTTTCCGCATGAGTTCACAGGTTCTGGTCACCGGCGCGGCGGGTTTCATCGGTTCACACGTCTGCAAACACCTGCTCAAGCAGGGCCATCAGGTCGTTGGTCTGGATGATTTGAGCGGCGGCTTTCGCGATTATGTCCCGCCGGGCGTGAATTTTGTCGAAGGCTCGGTGACGGATGCCGCGCTCGTGAAGCAATTGTTCGCGGAAAATAAATTTGAACACGTTTTCCACCTTGCCGCCTACGCCGCCGAGGGCTTGAGCCATTTTATCAAGTGCTTCAATTACACGAACAACCTGCTCGGCAGCGTCAATCTCATCAACGCCTCGGTGAACCACGGCGTGAAATGTTTCGTGTTCACGTCGTCCATCGCGGTCTATGGCAGGAATCAACTGCCGATGACCGAGGACGCCGTGCCGCAGCCGGAAGACCCCTACGGCATCGCCAAATACGCGGTGGAGCTGGATTTGAAGGAAGCGCACGAAATGTTCGGGCTGAATCATGTCATTTTCCGGCCGCACAATGTCTACGGCGAATTTCAAAACATCGGCGACCGCTACCGCAACGTCATCGGCATTTTCATGAACCAGCTCATGCAGGGCCAGCCGATGACCATTTTCGGCGACGGCACGCAGACCCGCGCGTTCAGCTACATTGACGATGTGGCGCCGGTCATCGCCGCCAGCATCGGGCGACCGGAGGGCTACAACCAGATTTTCAACGTCGGCGCGGACAAGCCCTATTCCGTCAACGAACTCGCCACCGTCGTGGCCAAGGCGATGGGCGCGCAATCCCAAATCAAACACCTCGACGCCCGCAACGAGGTCGTCCACGCCTATTCCGCGCACGCGAAAGTTCAGAAATTTTTTGGCGACCTGATCAAAAATGTTCCGCTGGAGGATGGCGTGGCAAAAATGGCCGCGTGGGCGAAAAAAGCCGGCGCGCGGCAGGGCAAACCGTTTGAAAAGATTGAAATCCGCAAAAACCTTCCGCCATCGTGGGCTGCGCTTTCCAAAAGCTGACGCGAAGAACTGGAATTACCAATTCAGGCCGCCATGATCTGACGGTCTGCCGTGGGTTTCTTCCACAATGACAGCCTTGATGGCTTCCGCCGTTGGCGCGCGATTCCAAAATCCCGTTTTGTCCATTCTGCTGGCAGGCTTGGCGGCCAATTCCCCGGCACGCCGGGCGGCTCAAGGATTGGGTTTTTGTCCGGCCAGCTGGTTCATCTGGCGCAGGCGGTCAGCCAGGACCTTCATGACGTGGGTGGCAAAGAATGGGTTGAGCTGGATGAGATGCAGAAATCGGCGCTGGTCAATCTTCGCAAGGCGGGAAGGTTCGCGGGCAACGGCGGTGGCGCCGCGCGGTGACTGGTCAATGATGGCCATCTCGCCCAGAATGGCGCCGCGGGCGGAGTGCTCGACGACCCTGTCGCCAATCACAACATCCACCTCGCCCTCAAGCAGCACAAACATGGCGTCCCCGGGATCGCCCGCCTCGAAAAGCGTTTCGCCGGGCGCGAGGTTCAGCGTGTCAGTTTCATGGGAGAACAAATCCGCCGGATTCATGGGGCAAAGTTAGGCTGCGAACGAACGATGGCAAGTTACAATCTTGTGACAGACCGGCAACGGGGTCGCCACTCGACGCCAGACGGATAGTTGGTCAGAAAATCCCGAGACGCGCGCAAAAATCAGCGGTGTCCGCCGCCGCCATGAAAACCGCCGCCCCCGTGATAACCGCCACCGCCATGCCAGCCGCCGCCATAGTGGCCGCCCCAGCCAAAGGAGAGCGACACAGCCGGCCAACCGTAATCATAATAGCCGCCGTAATACGGATAACCGCCATAATACCAAGCGTCATACTGGTAAGTTTGCGTGTCGGGTATGACATAAACGGTCGAGGATGGCACGGCTTGAACATAACTCACCGCTGGCGCGGCGGCCGTGGGAATCTGGTTGTTGACCGCCGGTGTGCTGGCCGCCGTGGTGGCGGGTTCGGTGGAACCGGTCAGACGGCTGCGCTGATTCAGCATGGCGCTCAACACGGAATCGGACACGCCCTGTTGCTTGAGATAAACGATCTCCCCGGCGCTCAAGCTGTAGATGGTGCCGGAGTTCTGGATGTAACTGACGATGATGCAGTCGCTGACCTTGGCCTGCACAAGCTGCACGACCTGCGGCACGCCGTAGGAAAGCTGCGGCGCAGGCTGGACGGCGGCGGTAGAATCCTGCGCGGCGACATTTCCCGCCGCAACCGCAAGCGCAGTGATGGTGGCGATGGCCAAAAGCGAACTTTTCAAATTTCTTGTTTTCATAAATAAAAGCTAAAGATTTAACACCAGAACATCGCGCCGGTTGCGCGGCGTGTCAATCCAATCGCGGCGCGCCGGAGTTCAAGCTTCAGCCTGCCGGGCCGGGACCGCGGTTTAGGCGGGCGGATGCCGGAAACCCGGCTTTTCCCGGCGGCGAAACCGGCGCTCGCGTTTCTTTGCCTCGGCGGACAGCAATTCTTCCGCGCACCAGCCGCGCGCCTGGGCCAACTGCGCCAGCTCGAATAATTGCTCACCGAGACTCGCGCGCGAAATCCTCTTGCGCGGCGGTTTCGCATCGAGCAAATCCGCCTTGCGCGCCTTCTTGACGAGCTTCTCGGCGCGGAGCAGCGCGGGCAGGTGTTTCGGAATGCCGTCAAACGCGGAATGGCGTGCGTGTTTTGTCCCCTGTTTTTCGGCGCGCTTGATTTTCTCCCAGTTCGCCCAGACCTCGTCCACGTTTTTGACCCTGGTCTGGCCGAAGACGTGCGGGTGGCGGCGGACCAGTTTCTCCACAAGCACGCGGCAGACCTTCTCAAAGTCGAACGCGCCGCGCTCCCGCGCAAGCTGGCAGTGGAAAACCACCTGCAACAGCAAATCGCCCAACTCCTCGGCCATTTCGTGGTCGTCGCGCGACTCGATGGCGTCAATCAGTTCGTAGGCCTCCTCGATGGCGTGGCGGCGGATCGTCATGTGGTTTTGCTCGCGGTCCCACGGACAGCCCGTGGGCGAGCGCAGCCGCGCCATGACCTTCAACAAATCTTCAATGGCGGATTTTCTTTTCATAATTTTTGCCACAGAGACACAGAGGCACAGAGTTTTAATATGATTTTTCTCGGCGTCTCTGTGTCTCTGTGGCAACTCTACAAAATCACCAGATCATCCCGATGCACCAGCTCCTCCTTGGGCAGCTTGCGGGCGCGCACGGCGGCGGAATCGAACCGCGCGATGCCGCGCGCGAATTCCGTCCCCTCCAGGTCGCAAATCCGCACCACGTCGCCGACGGCAAATTCGCCTTCACAGCGCGCCACGCCCGGCGGCAGGAGGCTCTTGCCCTTTTCGCGCAAGGCCAGCTTCGCGCCGGCGTCCACGAACAGCGCGCCCTGCGGATGGTGGAAGAACGCAATCCAGCGCTTCCGGCTGTGCATCTTGACCGGCTGCGCGACAAAGAGCGTGCCTTCCGTCTCGCCGGCCAGGATTCTGGCCAGCACGTTTTTCTTGCGGCCGGAGGCGATGACAAGCGGGATGCCGGAGCGGACGGCGATTTTCGCCGCCTGGATTTTGGACGCCATGCCGCCGACGGCGGTTTCGCTGTCCGTGCCCCGCGCGATTTTTTCCAGTCCGGCGTCAATTTTCCCGATGAGCGGAATCGTTTTGGAATTCGCCCCGCCGAAATTTTCAATGACGCCGTCCACCGTCGTCAAAATGATGAGCAGATCGGCGGGCAGCAGCGCCGCGACGAGCGCGGAGAGCTTGTCGTTGTCGCCGAACTTCAGTTCCGTCGAGGACACGGCGTCGTTTTCGTTGATGATGGGCACCACGCCGCGCTGGAGCAGCGTGACCAGCGTGTTGCGCGCGTTGAGGTGGCGCTCGTGATGTTCGAGGTCGTCGTGCGTCAGCAGCACCTGCGCGACGTGCAAACCGTGTTTTTCGAAAAGCTCGGCGTAACTGGCCATGAGCCGCGACTGGCCGACGGCGGCGCAGGCCTGAAGCTCGGCAAGTTCGGTCGGGCGTTTTTCGCAGCCGAGCACGCCCATGCCCGCGCCGACCGCGCCGGAGGTGACGAGCACAATTTCCTTGCCGGCCTTGCGCAGCGCGGCGATTTGCGCGACAAGCTGGCCGAGCTGCGCCGGGTCGGGCTGCTTGCAGCTGTCGGTCAGCACGCCCGTGCCGAGTTTCACGACGAGGCGCGCGGCGGATTTGAGGGATGCACGATGCACGCGGGGAAGTTAAGAAAAATCCCGCGCGCGAAAAAGGCGAAAATGTCGGGCGCATGGGCCAATTGACACCGCATTGGGTGAACCGATCACGTTGCTGAAGGGCGTGACGGCTTGGCTGCCGCCGTTTACCAACTCAATGCCTCAACGCTTGAACCAGACTGCTCAACTGGGACTGAATGTCCTCCACCTCCACCTTTTGCGGCGGATCGGAAACGTCATCACCCGAAAAACAAAGCCGTCCACGTTTCTCGCGCTGTTGGCGGCAACGGCCTGATTCACGTCATCCAGCGAAGCCTTCTGGTTCACCAGCGTCTGCAACGCCACGATCTGCGCCTGCAATCCGTCAATCAGCGCCTTGAGCGCGGTCAACTGGCCGCGCATTTCCGCCGCGTCCAGCGGCGAGTCGTCCACCGGTTTGGTTGGATCATAAGCCATGATTCAAAAGGGTTGAGGATTGAATTTGGGCGATGAGGACATTACCACCGTCGCCCGCGGCGTTACAAAGGGGGGTGAGGCTTCAAGACCCAGCCACCGCGCCTCACCCCTGCGATGTCCCCTCCGCTTCTAATGATCGGCGGCAAATCGTTCACGTCGCGAGCTTGCTGACGGGATGGTCAACCCGGCGAAAGTTTCGGATTGCCTGTGGGCAAAAACAGCCAATCTTGCCAAAAGCATGGCAGATTTCGCGAAAATACTGATGAATTTCATTGAAATCTGACTGGATATTACCGTGTGTATGGAAATAATCAAGAAATCAAGATTGACTTCCATTCAAATGACGCGAGTTGACATAAACTTGAGGATTTCAATCCAGCAACTGGCGATTTCTTGCGGACAAACGTCGTAATCATGTCATCATCCCAGGAAAGATGACCTGAAATTGCCAAATTCAGACTGACAATTTAGGAAAGTTGGCTTGATCCAGCCAATTGCAAGCAAGCAAAGACAAAAATAACGGAAATAAATTTTGTTTATTTCCATAAAATTAAGCGACGTTACTCTCCTATTCGCGGTTGAAAGGCAAGTTTGCGACCACCGTTTCCACCGAATCGCCCGGCTTCAATTCAATCCACTCCGGGGCGAGCTGGCGGCGGAACCACGTCAGTTGCCGCTTGGCAAATTGCCGCGTGCGGATTTTCACCTGCTCAATCGTATCCGCCAGCGCCGGCCCGCCGCGCAAATGCTCCACCACCTGCCGGTAGCCGATGGCCTGCATCGCCGTTTTGTTTTGCTCAAGACCGTGCTGGAGCAGTCCGCGCGTCTCGTCCACCAGTCCGCGCCGGAACATTTCGTCCACGCGGCGGCTGATGCGCGCGTGCAAATCCGCCGGTTGGCGGGTCAAGCAGACGAAGTTTTCCGCTTTCCGATTTTCACTTTCCGATTTCCACTCCGCCCGCTGTTCGGAGAACTTTTTCCCCGTCAGCCGGATGACTTCCACGGCGCGGATGACGCGGCGGGGATTTTGCTTGTCAATTTTTTCGTAAGCCTCCGGGTCGCGTTCGCGCAATTCGCGCAACAGCGCCTCAAACGATGCGGCTTCCAGTTCGGCCCGCAATTCGGGATTGGCGGACGGCGCCTCGCCGAGACCGCTCAAGAACGCCTTGAAATAAAGCCCTGTGCCGCCGCAGAAAACGGGAGTGCGGCTGCGCGACTGAATTTCCGCGACCGCCTTTTGCGCGAGCCGGATGAATTGCGCGGCGTCAAAGGATTCCGCCAAATCGCAGATGTCAATGAGGTGGTGCGGCACGCGGGCGCGCTCGGCGGGCGAGGGCTTGGCCGTGCCGATGTCGAGTCCGCGATAGACCTGCATGGAATCGGCGGAGATGATTTCGCCGCCGAGCTGCTCCGCGAGCGCGAGCGCGATTTCAGATTTGCCGGCGGCGGTCGGCCCGGCGATGAAGATGGGGGATTTCATTTTGTTTGTGTGCGGCGTGAAAGGATTGCGGCGAGCGCGAGACCGGCGATGAAAATCGGGACGCCGATCCATTGTGCCGGCGTGAGGCCGAGGTGGTAATGGAGATTGGAGTAATCGCCGCGAAAGTATTCGGTGATGGAGCGCGTGACAGCATAGCAAAGCAGATAAGTCGCAAAAATCTGGCCGTCGAATTTTTTGCGCCGGAAAAGCCACGCGAGGAAAAGGTAAAGGATCAGGTTCAGCAGCGCGTCGTAAATTTGCGTCGGATGCAGCGGCACATCGAGCGGTGTGCCGGAGAGGTCGCGCGCCTGCGGATTGGTGAAGGTGATCGCCCACGGCGCATCCGTCGGGCGGCCGTAGCAGCAGCCGTTCAGCAGGCAGCCGATGCGGCCAAAAACGCTGCCCAGCGCGATGCTGGGCGCGAGGACGTCGGCGGTTTTCCACGGCGGCATTTTTTTCCAGCGGATGTAAATGGCTCCGGCCACCGCCGCGCCGATGAAACCGCCGTAAAAAACCAGCCCGCCGTGCTGGACCATGAAAACTTCCGAAAACGGCCGGTCGGCGAATTCCTCGCGCCAGTAGGTCGTGACATAAACGAACCGCGCGCCGATGATCGCGCCGACCATCAGCCACAAGGTCGCGTCGGCGATTTTTTCGGCGGAAATATTCTCGCGGCGGGCGCGCAGGGTGGCCGTCCACAGCCCGGCGAGGAACGCCAGCGCGATCATCACGCCATACGAGTGGATGGTGATCGGGCCGAGTTGAAAAGCAATCGGATGCACCGTTGGAAATTAGAGTGTCCCGGCGGAAATGAAAATTGAATTCGCCGGTCAGTTCTGGTTGGTGGCCACCGTCAGACGGGCGTGCGGCGTCAAATGGGGCGGCATCGGCGGCATGATGGACGGGCGCGGCATCGGCGGCCACAGCGGCACCTGCGCGACCAGATCGCGCCAGGCCTGCCGTTCCTTGGGCGGCAGTTGCGACCAGCGCTCGGCGTTTTTCAGGAATTCCGCGCGTTCCGCCGGACTCATGCCCGCAAACTGGGTGAAGGCGCGGATGCATTGAAGGCGCTGCGCGGGCGGCAGTTTGTCGAACGACTGGAGCGTTTTTTCCATCTGGGCGCGCTCGGCGTCGGACAGCGTGTTGAGCGTCTTCCGTTTTTCGTCCGGCGTCAGGTCGAAAAACCGGTTGAACTGCGCGGTGATTTTCTCGCGCTCGTCCTCCGGCAACGCGTTCCAGCGCGCCTGCGCGGTGTTGCCGGGCGCGGGAGTCTGGCCGGGGGCGGCCATGTTGGCGGGATCCACGTGGCTGAAATAATGCAGCGTTGGCTCGTTGTCCAAAAATTCCTGCCGCGACTCCGGCGTCAGCGCGTCCCATTGTTCGAGCCGGCTGGCGGCCAGGTCGCGGAGGTTGTCCGGCATCTGCGCGAGGCGGGCGGCGCGGTTGGCCGGCGATTCGCGCAGCATCGGCAGCAGATACCAGCGCAGCTCCGTCGCGTTCAACCGCAGCTCGCGCTCGTCCGGGCCGAGCGCGAGATATTCGCGGACCTTGGCGAGGATGCGTTCGCGGATTTCCGGCGGGCGGTTGGTCAGGTAATTTTCACGCTCCCTTGGCGTCATCGCCAGAAGCTGCCGGAAAAAAAACACCGGCGACTGCGTCTGCGGCAGCGGCGGAGTGATGCTTGCCGGCAAAGTGAACGATTTTGCCGGTGGAAAAAGGTTTGTGGAATTCTGCGCCGGCGCGGGCAAAACCAGCATCAGCCCCGCCGCGCAAAGGACGGGCCACCAACGCGGCTGACGCGGACGGCTCATTTCAAATCGGAAGCAAGCGCCAGCAGCCCCTCGTCGGCGTGCGCCGGCTGGCTCATGCGCTGGATGGCATCAAAATTTTGCAGCGCGTCCACGCTGGGCAGCGGCTGCGCGGTGGTCACGCGCGCGACAGCCTCGGCGAGCTGTGTGCGATGGGCGTTGACCTCGTGTTGTTGAACCACCAGTCCGGCCATCACGAGCGCCACCGACGTGACGGCGACCCGCGGCATCAGCGAACGCCAGCTCCAATGCCAGTTCCATCGCCGCGCGGCCTGCCGCTCCTCGAGTTCGACCGCCAGCATCACGCGCGCCGTGAAATTCGACGACACGGGCGCATCTGGCAGGCGCGAAAGCAACTCGCGCAATTCTTGCGGTTCGTTTTTCATATTCCGCTCAATTAAAAACCGTCCGCCGGACAAAGTTGCGCGAAAAAACGGGTGCAAGTTGCTGTTCAAAGCCCGCCGCGCCTGCTAAATTGCCGCCATGACTGCTGCCGCCCCCGCAACCCGGCCGGCCACGACCGGCCTCACCGGCCAACGCCGGTTTCTCAACGCCTGCGTCCGTCAGCCGGTGGATCGCCCGCCCGTCTGGCTCATGCGTCAGGCCGGACGCGCCCTGCCGGAATACCGTGCGCTCAAGGAAAAATATTCCTTTCTCGAACTGGTCCAGACGCCGGAGCTCGCCGCCGAGGTGACGCTCCAACCGGTGCGCCGGTTTGGATTTGACGCGGCGATTTTGTTCAGCGACATCCTCGTGATTCCCGAGGCGATGGGGCAAACCTACCGTTTCCGCGACACCGGCGGCATCGCGATGGATTTTGCGGTGCGCAGCCCGGCTGACATTGAAAAACTTTCCGTCGGGCAGATTCGCGACAAGCTGGGCTATGTGGACAAGGCGCTGCGGATTGTGCGGAAGGAGATTGGCGACCGCACGGCGCTGCTCGGCTTTGCCGGCTCGCCGTGGACGCTGGCGACGTTCATGATGGAAGGCGGCAGCGCCGAGAAATACACGCGCGCCCTGAACCTGTTTCGCAAGGAGCCGAAAACTTTTTTTGCGCTGGCTGAAAAACTCACCGCCGCCGTCACCGCCTATCTCGAAATGCAAATTGAGGCGGGCGTGGACGCCATTCAGATTTTTGACAGCCATGGCGGGCTGCTCGCGCCGGCGGAATTTCAGGAGGCGTCCGGCTGCTGGATGCGGGAAATCATTTCGCGGCTTGGTGGCAACGTGCCCGTCATCGTTTTTTCGCTCGGCACGCATGGCAACTGGGACGATTTGATCGCCACCGGCGCGAGTGTGCTGGGCGTGGACTGGCGGTTTCCGCTGGCGGACGCGCGCCGGCTGCTGCCCGCCAAAATCGGCCTTCAGGGAAATCTTGCGCCGGCACTGCTGGGCGATGACACTCTGGAAAAGGTCGCCGCCGAAACGTTGCGACTGCTGGAGGTCATGCGCGGGCGGCGGGGTTATATTTTCAACCTCGGCCACGGCGTGCCCCCAAACGCGAAACTGGAAAACATCGCCGCGCTGGTCGAAACCGTTAAAAATTTCAAATGACCGCGCTGAACGTCAACCTGGATTTGGTGAAAAAATACAACGTGGCCGGGCCGCGTTACACCAGCTATCCGCCCGCGACAAAATTCACCGACGCGATTTCGTGGGAGCAGCTTTCCGCGAAAATCGAGGCAAACAACCGCTCACCGCGCGACCTCTCGGTCTATTTTCACATCCCGTTTTGCGAAACGCTCTGCTGGTTCTGCGGCTGCACCACCGTCATCACGCTCAACCACTCGCAAGGCATGGCCTACGTCGAGTCGCTGGGCCGCGAAGTGGCAAAAATGGCGCCGATGCTGAATCCGCAGCGCAAGGCCGTCCAACTCCATTTCGGCGGTGGTTCGCCGACGTTTTTGCGACCGGACGAAATCCGCCGGCTCGGCGAAATCATCCACAAGTATTTTGCGTTTTCGCCGGACATCGAAGCCAGCGTCGAGGTGGATCCGCGCCGGCTCACGCGCGAGCACATGGTGGCGCTGCGCGAAATCGGTTTCAACCGCGCCTCGATGGGTGTGCAGGATTTCAACCCGAAGGTGCAGGAGGCCGTTCACCGCATCCAGCCGCGCGCGATGACGCAGCAGGCGATGGATTGGATGCGCGAACTCGGCTACGGCTCAATCAACTTGGATTTGATTTACGGCCTGCCGTTCCAGACGCCGGAGTCGTTCAACGAAACGCTCGACACGGTTTTGCAGATGAAGCCCGACCGGCTTGCCGTGTTCAGCTACGCGCACGTGCCGTGGATCAAGCCGTCGCAGAAAATTCTGGAAACAAAAATCCTGCCCTCGCCGGAGTCCAAGCTCGAAGTGTTGAAACTCGTCATCGAACGGCTCACGGCGGACGGCCAATACGTTTACATCGGCATGGACCATTTCGCGAAGCCGACCGACGAACTCGCGGTGGCGCAGCGCGAGAAAAAGCTCCAGCGGAATTTCCAGGGTTACAGCACGCGTGCCGGCTCGGACATTTACGCCTTCGGCATGAGCGGCGTTTCGCAGGTGCCCGATGCCTACTGGCAGAACGAAAAGGAGCTGCCGAAATGGCAGGCCGCCGTGGACGCCGGCAACGTGCCGCTGCACAAGGCGTATTTCGTGACCGGCGAGGACAAAATCCGTCGCGAAACCATCATGCGGACGATGTGCGACCTTTCGCTCGATTTCGCCGCAATGAGCGCAAAACTCGGCATCAATTTTGAGCAGCATTTTGAAAAGGAACTCGCCGCGCTCGCGCCGTTTGCCGACGACGGTCTCGTGAAGCTCAAGCCTGGCGGCCTCGAAGTGACTGATGCCGGCCGCCTCTTCATCCGCAACATTGCGATGTGTTTTGACAACACACTCGCGCCGGCTGGCGAGCGGAGGCATTCGAAGACGATTTGAGTAGCCGCATGAAACCCGTTGCGATCATCGGCGCTGGTATCACGGGGCTGACCGCCGCGTTTTATCTGAAACGCCAGGGCGTGCCGGTCACGGTTTATGAAGCCGGCGGGCGCGCGGGTGGCGTGATTCAATCCCTCCGCCAGGACGGTTTCCTCGCCGAGTTCGGGCCGAACACCATTCTCGAAACGTCGCCGAAGATCGCGCAGCTCGTCCGCGACGCCGGCTTGGAATCACGCCGGCTCGCCACCGACCCGGAGGCCGAGGCGCGCTACGTCGTCCGCTACCGGCGGCCGATTGCGATGCCGTCCCAGCTTGGAATTTTCACGTCGGATATTTTGAGCGCGCGGGCAAAATTCGCCCTGCTGCGCGAACCGTTTGTGCCGCGCCGACGCGACGGGCGGGAAGAAAGCATCGCGGAATTTGTTGTGCGCCGGCTGAACCGGGAGTTTCTCGACCAGATGATTGACGCGCTGGTTGCCGGCATTTACGCAGGCGACCCGCACAAGCTTTCGGTGCAGCACGCATTCCCGCGGCTCGCCGAACTGGAGGCGCGTTACGGCTCGCTCATCAAGGGTCAGATTTTCGGTGCGCGTGAACGCAAAAGGCGCGGCGAGATTTCCAAGGACCGCGCGCCGAAGTTTTCCTTCGACGAAGGCTTGCAGGTTTTGCCGGACACGCTGGCGGCGCAGCTTGGAGACTCGTTGAAATTGAACACCTCGGTGACGAAATTGACGCAGACTGGCGACGGCTGGCGCGTGACGACGGCGAACGGCGAAGCGGAATTCTGCGCGGTGATTTATTGCGGCACGGCGCACAAGCTGGCGGAACTGGAGATTGGTGGCACAGGCTTCCAGCCTGTGTCGGCGCAAACTGAAATTCACAGGCAAGATGCCTGTGCCACTTCGCCGTTTTCCGAAATCCGCTATCCGCCGGTGGCGAGCGTGGTTCTCGGATTTCGCCGTGAGGATGTCGCGCATTCGTGCCTGGGTTACGGGATGTTGATTCCGAAAATCGAGGGCTTCAAAATCCTGGGTGCGATTTTTTCGTCGGCGCTGTTCCCGAACCGTGCGCCGGCCGGTCATTTGACGCTGACCAGCTACGTCGGCGGCGAGCGGTATCCGGAACTGGCGTCGCTGCCGCCGGAACAGCTCGTCGAATTGGTCTGCGAAGATTTGCGCGTGCTGCTGGGCGTGAAGGGCAAGCCGGTTTTCCGGCATTGCGCCCTTTATCCAAAGGCGATTCCGCAATACAATGTCGGCTACGGCAAATACCGCGAGTTGCTGAACGGTCTCGAAGCCGCCGTGCCCGGATTGTTTTTCGCCGGACACTACCGCGACGGCGTTTCGCTGGGCGACTCGATTGTGTCGGGCGTCAACATCGCGGGGCGCGCTGGAAAATTTTTAGGCACTGCATGAAAGGTGTTTTATTGGTCAATCTTGGCTCGCCGGACTCGACTTCAGTCGGCGACGTGCGGCGATATTTGAACGAGTTCCTGATGGACGGCCGCGTAATTGACACGCCGTGGCTGCTGCGACGGATCATCGTCGGACTGATTCTCATCCGCCGGCCCAGGGAATCCGCCCGCGCTTACGAGAAAGTCTGGACGAAGGAAGGCTCGCCGCTCGTCGTCACCAGCAAGCACGTTCAGGCGTTGCTGCAAAAGCGGGTGAACATGCCGGTGGAGCTGGCGATGCGATACCAAAATCCGTCCATCGAATCGGCGGTGAAAAAACTGGCGGCGAAGGGCGCGACGGAGGTTTTGCTCATCCCGCTGTTTCCGCACTACGCGATGTCGAGTTACGAAACCGCCGTCGTGCGCGTGCGGGAAGTGGTAGCCAGGCTGGCGCCGCAGATGAAAATTACGGTGCAGTCGCCGTTTTTTGACCAGCCGGATTACATCGCGGCGCTGGTGGCAAGCGCGGCGGATTATCTCAAAAAAGATTACGACCATCTGCTGTTCAGCTTTCACGGCATCCCGGAGCGGCACATCAAAAAGTCGGACACGACGGGCTGTCATTGCCTAGCCACGCCGGATTGCTGCGAGACGCCCAGCCCGGCGCACGCAACGTGTTACCGTGCGCAATGTTTCAGGACGGCGGCTCTGTTTGCCGAAAAGGCCGGCGTGCCGGCGGGCAAATGGTCGGTGTCATTCCAGTCGCGGCTGGGCCGGGATCCGTGGCTGAAGCCTTACACGGATTACGAACTGCCGCGCCTGGCGACCGAAGGCAAAAAACGGATGCTCGTCATCTGCCCGGCGTTCGTCTCGGACTGTCTGGAGACGATTGAAGAAATCGGCATCCGCGGCTGCGAGCAATTCATGGCTGGAAACGGAAAAGAATTCACACGCATCCCGTGCATGAACGAACACCCGCTCTGGATTGCGGTGCTGGAAAAAATGGCGAGCCGCTTTTGAAAGCGGCACTGGTTCACCGCTGCGATTTCTCGCGGGCGGCGCGGTAGTTGAACTTGAGCTTGACCGTGTCGAACAGCGCCAGCAGCCCGTTTTTTTTCTTCTTCTTCGGCTCCGCCACCTGAATCGGTTCGCATTTGTGGCTGCACAGCACGCAAAGAAACAGCGGCTGTCCGCCCTTGATGCGCATGATGTGGACGCAATTGCCGCACATCACCTCGCGGCAATAGGTGCACCGGTAGGTGGCCTGCTCCTGCGGATGCCGCGGGCAGATCATCGCGCCGTCCGGCAGCACTACCGGCGGCTTCGGGCGCGGGTGCTCGAATTTTGGGATCGCGACGTTGGCGTCGGTGCTCTCGACGAACAGCTCCACATCGCCCAGATGCACCGTCTGGCCGGGGTCCAGCCAGGCTTCCAGAACCGGTTCGCCGTTGACAAACGTGCCATTGGTGGACTTGCAATCGTGGAGGTAGACGCCGTCGCCCGTCAGCGACATCTCGCAATGCAGAGTCGAAATCGTGGGATGATCAATGCAGAATTCACAATCGGGATCGCGGCCAACACGATTGACACCGAGACGCAATTCCAGAATCCGGTTCTCCAAGCCCGCCGTTTTGATCAGCAATCTGGCCATAAATTCCGACCCTTCTTACGCGCTAAACCTTATATTGCCTCCGCCCAATGTCGAGAAAAAAATGAACCATCCGCCGCCGGCAGTCACCGCAGCGGGTTTCTGGCAAAGGCAAATTCCGAGACGATTTTTCCGCCGATCAAGTGCTCCTGAATGATGCGCTCCAGCACTTCCGGCGTGCAGCCGTGATACCAGACGCCTTCGGGATAAACCACGGCGATCGGCCCGCGCATGCAGACGCGCAGGCAGTTGGCCTTCGTCCGGTAGACCAGCGGCTCCCGCCCGGCGAGGTCCAGCTCCTTCAGCCGCCGCTTCAAAAATTCCCACGACGCCAGACCCTGCTCCTTCGCGCAGCATTTCGGCTCCGCCGGGTCGGCGCACAGAAAAATATGGCGGCGGAACTTTTCCAGGCCGAGCGCCTCCACGGCGGTTTGCAATTCCGTTTTCATAATCGTAATCCTGCTCCTAATCGTGATGGTTGGCGAACCGGATTAAGATTACGATTACGATCAAGTTTGGGAAATATTTTCATCGCCAGAATGTCAGGCCCAGCACGCCCGCGACGGCGATGAGACCGCCGGCGAGCGGACGGACGGTTATTTTTTCGCCTTCAAAAACGCGCGCCATCGGCAGCATGACGATGGGTGTTGTGGCGATGATGGCGGTGACGATGCCGGTGGGGGTGTTTTCGAGCGCCCACTGCATGCAGCTCACGCCGATCGTCTGGCCGGCCAGGCTGTTGGCCAGAATCCACGGCCAAAGCCTTGCTTTTTCGCGCGCAGAAAAGGAATCCACCATCTGCGCGTCGTCGCCGCGACGGCGGGAATGCCGCCATTTCACGATCAAAAAAACCACGCCCAGCGCGACGGCGCCGCCGATGACGCGCTGGTAGCCGGTCGTGCCGGGATCAGGATGTTCGCCTGCGGCGTGCGCGACGGCATAGGCCTTGCGGCTCAAGACCGCGCCCAGCGCGCCGCCCAGCGCGGCGATGGCGGTGGCCAGAATGCCCTGCCACAACCGGCGCGGCGCGATTTTTAAATGATCGCCGGGCGACAGCGCGACGGCCACGCCGGCAAGAATCACGGCGATGCAGAAAATTTGCGCGAGGTGAAGCCTGGTGCCGAGCCAGAGCCATTCAATCGCGATGGCGGCGGGCGCGGTGAGGCATTGCGTGAGCAAAACGGTGCGGCGGCTGCCAAGCCGCGGCAGGGCCTGAAAATACGCCGTGTCGCCGAGGCCGATGCAGGCCAGCCCGCTCAAGATGAAAATCCAAAAGGCCGCGCCCGCCGTGCCCGTGCCGAAAATATTTGCCCAGACCGCCAGGAAAACAAAGGCGGCGCAAATGCGCCAGAAATTGGCCTCGACGCCGCCCAGCCGCGTGGCGGTGCGCTGGGCGCAGACGGCGGACAGGGAGAACAGCAGCGTGGTGAGCAGCGCGGCAAACATCAGGAAAGCGTGCGGACCGTCTCGACGCGCGTGATGAGCCAGTCACCGCCGATTTTTTGGAGGGTGAACTTGATTTCCTGCACGTAGACATCCTTTTCGCCGGCGGCCTGCACCTTCACGGAGACATCGGCGACGGCGGACAATTTGTCCGGGCCGATCGTGATGTTCATGTCGGGAAATTCCACCGTCAGGCTGCTGACCGCCGCGCGCGCGCCCGCGGCGGCCTGCGTGATTTCATCGCGCCCGGCAAGGTTGTGCTGGCCAAGCTCCGGCACGTTGATGTTGATCTCCACGTTGGTGCTGAAAAAGCCGGCGAACCTTTCCGCGCGGGCCGCAATGACGAGCGGATTTTCGGCGGATTTGAACGACACCTCGCTGGCGGCCTGCGCCAGCCGTTTGCGGACGATTTTTTCCGGGCTGGGAAAAAGAATTGTCCAGAGCCAGATGCCCGCCGCGGCCAGCGCGACGAGCAGGATGAGTCGCAGCACGATTTTCATAGCATCGCTTTTCCCACAATGCGGCTCCGTTCGCATTTACCGTGAGTGTGGTATTCCGGCGGCATGGAGCGGTTGTCGCCGACGACGTAGTATTCGTCCGGGCCAAGCGTGACCGGCGCGCTGTTCCAGTCGTAGCCGGATTTTTCGTAAGGCTCGTCGAGGATTTCGCCATTGATCAAAACGCGGCCGTTTACAAAGGCGACCGTTTCGCCGGGCAGGCCGATGATGCGCTTGAGCAACATGACGCCCGGCGGCTCCAGCCGGGCGATGGCGCTGTCCATTTTGATGAAGCGGATGGCCACGACATCGCCGCGCTGCGGCGCGTGCCGGACGTAGGCAAGCCGGTTGACCCAGTAAACGGATTGATCCGGGCAGGTCGGCAGCATGCTGATGCCGTCCACGCGGACGTGGACGAGCAGGAGCTTGAAGACCACCACGCAGACCACCACCCAGAACGCCGTGCGCAACAACGTCACCTTCAGGCTGCGCCCAAAAATCGCGCGGCGCAGCCATGAACAGGAGCCTGGATTGTTAACCGGGGTTTGAATGGGATTGACGCTGGTTCAACCGGCCCGGCGGAGGCCGGCTACAATTGATCGTAATACTCGTCGTCGGCGATGTCGCCCTCACCGCCGGTTTCAACCTCCACGCCGCCTTCCTGCAGGGTTTTGGCGATGTCGGGCGCAATCCACCGTTGGCCATGCTTCTTTCTGGAAATCAGCTTGATGCGATAACGTCCCTGAATGTCGCTCTCCAGAATGCCGCGCTCCGCCATCCGCATCAGAACCGGCTTGGCCCATTCGGGATCTTCGTAAAATTTCCTCTTGCTGCCGGCGCGGCGGGCGATCTCCTTCGAGTTGGTGAAGTTGGTGCCCCAAGTCTTCAAAAACTGGAAAATGTCGCGCTCGTCCGTATCCATGGCATCACCCTCGCGCAATCGGGCGGCGAAGTCGAGAAATTTTGCCGGTGCCATCGCCGGTTTGACACGATGCGTCCTTGGCTTAAACTGCGCACGGATTTTTCTATGGCCACACATTATCTTGCCTGCGACCTCGGCGCCGACAGCGGCCGGCTCATCCTCGGCACGCTCGACAACGGCAAAATCTCCGTCGAGGAACTTCACCGTTTTCCGAACGGCCCGGTAAAAACCTCCGGCGCTCTGCACTGGAATTTCGCCGGGCTGCTGGAACAATTGAAGGCCGGCCTGAAAAAAGCCGCCGAGCGCCGGCTGCCCATCGCCAGCATCAGCGCCGATTCGTGGGGCGTGGATTACGTGCTCTACGACGACCGCGGCCTCGTCATGCCGCCGGTCTGGTGCTACCGCGATTCGCGCACGGCTTACGGCGTCGAAAACGTGCGGTCCAAGGTGGACTGGCCGGCGACCTACGCCGAGACCGGCATCCAGTTCATGGGACTGAACACCCTTTACCAGCTCGCCACCGAGCCGCCCGAACGCCTCGCCCGCGCCAAACAGCTCCTCCTCATCGGCAATGCAATCAATTACTTCTGCTCCGGCGTCGCCCGCAACGAAGTCTCCCTCGCCAGCACCACGCAGCTTTACAATCCGCAGACCAAAACATGGTCGAAGAAACTGCTCACCGCGCTCAATCTGCGCGAGGAAATGTTCGCGCCGCTCTGCCCGTCCGGCACGCGGCTCGGCCCGATGAAAAAAAATCTCGCCACCGAAGTGGGTTTGCCGCAGATCGAGGTCATCGCCAGTTGCTCGCACGATACCGGTGCCGCCGTCGCCGCCGTGCCCGCCGTTGGCGGGAGCTGGGCGTATTTGAGTTCCGGCACCTGGTCGCTCGTCGGCGTCGAATCGCCGCAGCCGGTCATCAACGACCAGTCGCGCTCGCTCCAGTTCACCAACGAAATCGGCTACGGCGATTCCGTCCGCCTCCTCAAAAACATTGTCGGCCTCTGGATTGTCCAGGAATGCCGGCGGCATTGGGCGAAGCAGGGGACGAAATACGATTTTGCCGCGCTCGAAAAACTGGCCGCTGCCGCGCCGCCGTTCGTCTCGCTCATCAACCCCGACGACCCGCGCTTTTTAAGCCCGGACGACATGCCGGAAAAAATCGCCAGGTTCTGCGCGGAAACCGGCCAGCCCGTGCCCGCCAGCCACGGCGCCTGCATGCGCTGCATTTACGAAAGCCTCGCCCTGTTTTACCGCGTCGTCGTGCGCCGGCTGGAACGGCTCACCGGCAAAAAAATCGGGCGGCTGCACATCGTCGGCGGCGGCAGCAAGGACATGATGCTCAATCAATGCGCCGCCAACGCGCTGAAAATCCCCGTCATCGTCGGCCCGGCCGAATGCACCGCGCTCGGCAACATCCTGGTGCAGGCCATCGCGCTCGGCCACCTGCCGTCGCTGGCCGCCGCGCGCGAAGTCGTCCGCAATTCCTTCGAGCTGAAGACCGTCACGCCGCAGGACGCCGCGCAATGGGACGCCGCCGCCACGCGGTTTGAAAAATTGTTGAGCTGAACCGTCCGGACTGGCGATGGTCCGGGCGGGCGGTTCTGGACACGATCAATTTTTTCGTTTCAGAACAATTCCGATTGGCCGGTCTTCCCGGTTGTTTTCTCCCTTTTTTTGCCGTTCCCAAGAAGTTTCAAAAACTCCGATTCAGAAATGATTTTAACGCCGAGTTCCCCGGCTTTGTCGAGCTTGGAGCCGGCTTCGGCGCCAGCCAGAACGAAATCCGTTTTCTTGCTCACGCTGCCGGTCACTTTGCCGTCGGCGGCTTCAATTTTCGCCGTTGCCTCCTCGCGCGTCAGCGTCGGCAGCGCGCCGGTTAGCACAAAGGTTTTGCCGGCAAACGCGCCGGTTGCTGTTGCGGCGAGGGCGGCCTTCTCACTCGTCGGCTTGATGCCCAGTTCGCGGATGCGGGCGTGAACTTTCTTTCCGACGGGCGACGCGAAATAATCCAGCACGCTCGCTGCCGCCACCGGCCCGACTTCCACCAGCTTCGCCTTCAAGCCGCCAGCTTCGAGGCGCGATTCAATCGCTGCAATGTCCGCTTTGAGTTCCGCATCGCGCTGCTGGCGTTTCGCCTTGTCGGCTTCATCCTTCGGCGGATTCTTGCGCGAGCGTGGGCTGATTTCGGCACGTTCACTTTCCTTCGCGCCGAGATCGCGGATGTCGCGCAGGACTTCGGAACCAGCGAGCGCCTCCAGCGATTCGTGCGTGGCGGCAAGCTGTTTGGCGGTGGCTTCGCCGACATCCGAAATTGCCAGCGCGTGAATCCACCGCGACAGCGGCGCGGTCTTGGCGCGTTGAAGCGCGTCGAGAATCTTTGTGGCGTTTTTTTCGCCGAACACGCGCGGCTCGTCGTCCGTGCCGAGATTCAATTTGCCGAGCACTTCCAGTTTCAAATCGAACAAATCGAGCGGTTCCTTCACGAGGCCGCGTTCGACGAGCTTGTCGGCCACGATGCCGCCGAGCGATTCGATGTCGAGCGCCTTCCGCTGCGCGAAATACTCGACGCGCCGCATGAGCTGCGCCGGGCAGCCCGCGATGTTCTGGCAGCGCCAGGCGACTTCAGTGGGGCGGGCTTCCAGCCCGCCGGTTTCTGGTTCCGAATGAGTTGGCAGGCTGGAAGCCTGCCCCACTACCTTGTCCTTCGCAATCAGCCCGCCGCACGCCGGGCATTTGCCGCCGACGTGTCGGAACAAATCAAATTCCCTCGCGCCGGGCGGACGCTTGGTTTTGACCACCTCAAAAATCTCCGGGATGACCATGCCGGCCTTGCGGATGACCACGGTGTCGCCGATGCGGATGTCCTTGCGCCGGATTTCGTCCTCGTTGTGGAGCGTGGCGCGCGCAATCGTGGAGCCTTGGACGAAGACCGGTTCGAGTTCCGCGACGGGCGTGAGCACGCCGGTGCGTCCGACCTGCACGGTGATGGCCTTCAAAACCGTTTCCGCCGGTGTGATCCACGGCACGGGTTTGTGGACGATGGCCCAGCCCGGCGCGCGGCTGCGACCGGGAATGCGCGGCCAGTCGGCAAGTGTGTTGACTTTGAGCACGATGCCGTCAATCTCGTAAGGCAACTGTCGGCGCAAATCCTTGTCCTCGTCGTAATGCGCAACGACTTTGCCGGCGTAAATTTTCAGAACCTCGTCAATGCCGTCGCAAACCCACCAGAGCTTTTGCGTGGGCAGGCCGAATTGGGCGAGCGCTTCGAGCATTTCGGAATGCGTCTTGAATTCGATGCCGTCCACGGCGCCGGTGGCATAAAACACGGCGCGAATCGGGCGTTGGGCGACCAGCTTGGGATCGAGCTGCTTGAGCGTGCCGGCGGTGGCGTTGCGGGCGTTGGGAAATGTTTTTTCACCGGCGGCGGCGAGCCTGGCATTGAACGCGTCAAATTCCTGGATGGAAATGTAGGCCTCGCCGCGGGCTTCGAGCAGCGCCGGCGGATTTTTCAAATTCAATTCCAGAGGAATGCCGCGGACGGTTTTGAGATTGGCCGTGATGTCATCGCCTTCCGTGCCGTCGCCGCGCGTCACGCCCAGCGCGAGTTTGCCGCGGCGGTAATGGACGCCGATGGACACGCCGTCCACTTTCGGCTCGAGGATGTATTCAATTTTGTCCCGGCCAAGCTGCTTGCGAACGGTGGCGTCCCAGGCGCGAAGCTCGGCGAGCGTGTTTTCATCCTGCGTGCGATTGCGTTTGTCGCGGTTCGGCTCCTCGTCCTTTGTCGGAGAATCGCTGGCGGCGATTTTGTCGAGTGACAGCATCGGCACGAGGTGTTTGACGCGGGCGAATTTTTCACTGGGCGCGCCGCCGACGCGCTGCGTAGGGGAATCCGCAATTGGAAGAGTCGGGATACGTCTCTCTTTTGGTTTTTTGGTTTCACTGCGTTTTTCTAATTTCTCAAGACGTTGAACTAAACTGTCAAATTCAAAGTCTGATATTTCAGGTGTTCCATTTTGATAAAGGCGAGTATGACGCTCAATTTCCGAACGCAGATCTTTAATTTCCTCGCTTAAAGCCTCGGTTCTCTTTGCCGGTCTAACCTGCTTTGACACGACCGATGGAAATTCTTCTTCCAATTCCTTTAATTGTCTTTTTAACGAATCAAGGTAGCCGCTTACAGAAAACAATACGTTCTTTCCACTGTCTGACTCGTATGCACGAATTTCCTTTGAAAGCTTTTCGTATCGTCTTTTCGCTTTTTTTCTGGCTTCGGTGTTCGTCACGGGGAAAGTTTTAACGCAAAGCCGCGAAGAAGCAAAGCCGCCAGAAAAGGAAAACTATTTTACCCCGCACTTGTGGAACCAGTCCGCAAACAGCTTGATGCCCTCCTCGAATTTCACCCGCGGATTGTAGCCGAGCTTCGCGCGCGCCTTGGAAATGTCCGCGAACGTGATGGGCACGTCGCCGGGCTGGAGCGGCTGCCGGTCAATCACCGCCTTTTTGCCGAGCGCGGCTTCCAGAAGTTCAATCATCCGCGCCAGCGAAACTGTCTGCGACTCGCCGAGGTTGAAGATTTCATAGCCAAATTCCTTCTTCGTGCAGGCGATGATGCCGTCCAGCGTGTCCGTGACGAACGTGTAATCGCGCGATGCGCCGCCGTCGCCGAAAACGGGGATCGGTTTCCCGGCGGAAATCAATTTTGCAAATTTGTAAATCGCCAGGTCGGGCCGCTGGCGCGGGCCATAAACGGTGAAGAACCGCAGCATCGCCACGTCCATTTTGTAAATGTGATGCCAAGTGTGGCCGAGCGCCTCGCATGCCAGCTTGCTCGCGGCGTAGGGCGAAATCGCAGAGAAAATCGGATCGCGCTCGTTGAACGGCACCTTGGAATTCAGGCCGTAGACCGACGATGACGAGGCGATGGTGATTTTCTTCACGCCGGTTTTTCGCGCCGCTTCGAGCACGTTCACCGTGCCCTCGACGTTGACGCGCTGATAAAGCGCCGGCTCGGCCAGGCTGGGCCGCACGCCCGCGCGCGCCGCGAGGTGGATGACTTGGTCAAACTTGACCGAGGAAAAAATCCCGTCGAGCGCGGCGCGATCCGTGATGTCGCCGTGGACGAATTCAAACGGTTTGGCGAGCGCCTGGATTTCGCGGAGGTTGCGTTGCTTGAACTGCGGGTCGTAAAAATTGTTGAGGTCGTCAAACGCCCAGACGCGATGACCGTCCTTCAGGAGGCGTTCGCAAACGTGCGAGCCGATGAAGCCCGCGCCGCCGGTGACGAGAAAATTCATGCGCAAACGCTAACAATCAGCGGGCAGGGTGTCGAGTGCGCAGGAATTTGAAGCCGCAGAGAACCATTGGGTGAGAAATTTTGAGATTCACAGCGTTATCAAGGTTTTCCCATATGCGTTTCTGAAACCGAATTTGTGGTTTCATCAGGAAGGGTGACATGAAATTCAGATTTAAATGAAGTATTTGTGATTTTATTACCGTGATCGTCGGTCAAATCCCAGTGTTCCTCAATTATGCCATTTGAAGTGCTGCCTGTGATGGTTCTGATATGAACATCGGCGGCCGTTTTCAATTCAATGCTATAAGTGACGTTTGTCTTTGCTACTTTACCGTAGAGAATTGCTCCCCGGTCATCGAATTCGGAAAAAAACGGATCGAATTGAACTGTGTTACTCGAATAAAAAGGTAAAATTGGTCCATCAATATTCAAACCGTTTTCTTTTCGAGTTCCAGGACAATATAAGTTTGCACGGAGATGATGCTGCCCCGGTGGATCAAAAGTCGTGTTCCACCCTAATAAGCAATTGCCGTTGGTTGCGCGGCTGCAATCTTGGAATTCGCCCCCTCCGCCTTCACGATCATCCCCATCTCGAGGGTCAACCACTAGGCGCAGGCATCCTCCTGGATCCAGCAAGTCATATTTCACTGGCACTTCAAAGGTGGCAATTTCCGGCTCTTCGCCGGTGATAACCTGTTTAAGCTCCAGATTTTCATTGGTGCCAGAAAGAAACGGGCGTAACACTTTTTGTTTGTGGTATTTCTGATAGGCATCGGAAGACATTATCGCGCCCCAAGCAACAAAGATAATCAGGATAATCCCAACGGCTACGAAAATTCGGTATATGGACTTTGTTACGTTCATTGATCCATGGCCGATTGCAGCCCGGTAATGAATGGGCGGCGGGTTTTGCTGCCTATCCGAATCATGTTCGGATATTATTTAGCGTGCCAGTTTTTGTCCAGCGTTCTCACGGATGTGAAAATTATTTTGATTTGTCCGGTTGAGCCTCCAGCGCCAATTCTTTGAGAGGTTGTCCAAGCAATTCCGCCAGAACTTCGATGATGAGTTCGTGGTCGGCGCGCTGCGGCAGACCGGAAACGGTGATCGTGCCGATGCAGCCTGTGCCTTTCAATTTGATTGGAAAGCAGCCCCCGTGCGGCGCATAGTCGCGGGCGTCCACGCCAATTGTTTCCGCGAGGGTGGTCTGCTGCCGGCGCAATTCCAAGCCTATCGCATAGGAACTGCGGTGAAAATGCTGCACCACGTTGCGCTTGCGTCGTATCCAGTCAATGTTGTCGGGCGTGGTGCCCGGCATGGCGGTGAAAAACAGGAGGTGTCCGTTCACCCGGATGTCAATCGCCACGGCCAGTTTGCGGGATGCGGCAAGCGCCCGGAGGCGTGCGCCCACCGTCCAGGCGGTGTCGGCGTCAAAGATCGAAAATCGGAGCCGCTCCTCCTGCCGGGCGACGCGTTCGATGTCCTGTTCGATGCCGGAGGTTTTTTTGTGCCGCCTGTTTGGATTCATGGTTTGAACTTTATTTTGCGGCCCGGTTTTTGTCCAGCGTTCCCATAACGGCAACGGGCGCGTCGCTTTGTGCGCGCCGTTCGTGCGATTGTGAAAAGCGGCGGGCAGGGGACCGCCCGCCCCACCATTTGCAATCCATCCAGCACATCAATCCAATGTCCGCCGTGTTTTGGGCATTGACATTAGGTGTGGAAAAGCCAAACTGCGCGCCCGTTTGAATTCGCGGAACGTCGGGTTCCGCTGGAAAGGAAGTGAGTTGCGTTGACTGAAATAAGATTAAAAAAAGGCGAACCGGTGGATCGTGCGTTGCGGCGGCTGAAGAAAAAAGTCGACCGTGAGGGCACGCTTAAAGTCGTGCGCGGACATCGGCATTTTGAAAAGCCGAGCGAGAAGCGCCGTCGCAAGGAAAAAGTCGCGCGTTTCTCCGCGATGCTCGCGGCGCGTTACGCGGACTTGTAATCCTGATTTGTGATCGTCGAATCGTTAAATCGTTGCATCGTTGCGGCGGTTTAACGATTCTTCTTTTTATGATTTGCAGTTCGGCAACATAGCGGTTTGACGATTCCCCATTTTCACGCCATGTATTCACTTTCGACCTGCTGGAATTCGCACCGTCACACGGACGGGCGCGCGATGCTGCGCGAGATCTGCGACCTTGGCTTTGAATATGCGGAGTTGAGCCACGGCATCCGCTTGAGCCTCGTGCCGGGAATCATCGAGGCGGTGGACGCGGGCGAGATCAGAATCTCCAGTCTGCACAACTTCTGTCCACTGCCGCTGGGCGTGAACCACGCGGCGCCGAACCTTTACGAGTTTTCCGACGAGCGCCCGCGCCAGCGCGAACTGGCCATCAAACACACGCTTCGGACGTTTGCGTTCGCCGAACGTGTCAAGGCGCCGGTCGTGGTGCTGCATCTCGGCAGCATGGACCTGAAGGATTACACCGGAAAATTATGCACGATGCTCGAACGCGGCCAGCGGAACACGCCCAAATACGAAAAATTTTGCGCCGAAGCCGCCAGGGTGCGCGAGGCCCGAAAAGGCAGGTTTGTCGAAAATGTCCATGACACCTTGCGGAAGCTTCTGCCGGAGGCCGAACGGCGCAGCCTCAAACTCGGCTGCGAAAACCGGCAGGCGCTCGAGGAAATCCCGATTGAGAGCGACTTCCAGTTTTTCTTCCGCGAACTGAACAGCCCGAGCCTGGTCTACTGGCACGACACCGGCCACGCGCAGATCAAGGCGAACCTCGGCTTCATCCACCACGCGCTGCACCTGGAGTCGCTCGCGCCGCGGCTGGCCGGATTCCACGTTCACGACGTGATTTTTCCCGCGGGCGACCACGCCCCGCCGGGCACCGGCACGGTTGATTTCGCCTCGCTCAAGCCGTTTGTGAAACCGGAGCACATCAAGGTTTTTGAATTAAGCCCGGCATTGCCGGTGGAAGCCGTCAAATGCGGCATCGCGCACGTCAAATTGATTTGGGGCGGCGAATGATTTCCGGCACGCGCCGGCCCGGCCTGCGCTGCTGGGGGTCAGATGAACGAGCCTCTGGACTGTTTCTTCATGCAGTAGACGAGCCGGACGGTTTTTCCATTCTCAACAATCGGAACCACCGCGGTGAGATCCCAGCCGTCGTTGCCGAGACCTTCCAGAAAACTCTGGTTGTGGTGAAGTCCCTTCTGGGTGCCTTCATATTCCTCCTGCCGGATAAGATATTGAAAATGGTTTGAGGCGGTCATAATCAGTGTTTTGAATTTTGGCTTGGGTGCGAGCTTCATGCAATTCGCCGGCCCGGTCAAGCCCTCAATCCATCTTCGGAAAATTTTAGGGGTTTTTGGAGGGCAATCGTGGTAGCCTGAAGCCGCAAAATGCCCGGCTCAAAAACAGATTCGACCAGGGAAGCCGCCGCTGAAATCGCGCGCCGGCTGCAACGCGCGGGCTTTGCCGCGTTCTGGGTCGGCGGCTGCGTGCGCGATTTTCTGCTCGGATGCGAGCCGCACGATTACGACATCGCCACGGACGCCAAACCGGAGCAGGTGGAAAAGCTTTTCAGGAAAACGATCCCCGTCGGGAAAAAATTCGGCGTGGTGATTGTCGTCGAAAACGGGCGGCAATTCCAGGTCGCCACGTTCCGCGCCGAGACGGATTACCGGGACGGACGTCGGCCGGAGAAGGTCGTGTTTGCCAGCGCCCAGGCCGACGCACGGCGCCGCGATTTCACCATCAACGGGCTTTTTTACGATCCGGCCACGGAACAAATCCACGACTGGGTCGGCGGCGAAAAGGATTTGCGCGCGAAAATCATCCGCACCATCGGCGCGCCGGAGGAGCGGTTCGCCGAGGATCATTTGCGCCTGCTGCGCGCGGTGCGGTTCGCGGCGCGGCTGGATTTTGAAATCGAGCCGCGGACTTTTGCCGCCATCAAATTGCTCGCACCCAAAATCCGGCGTATCAGCGCCGAGCGGATTCGCGACGAATTGCTGAAATTATTTCGTCCGCCGCATGCCGCGCGCGGATTGGTTTTGCTGCGCGACAGCGGATTGCTGGAGCAGATTTTGCCGGAGCTGGCGGCGGCCATTTCGTGCGCGCAATCGCCGGATTACCACCCCGAGGGCAGCGTGTTCAATCACATCCGGCTGATGCTGGAAAAAATGCCGCCGGATTCAAACGGACTTCTGCCGTGGGCGGTTCTGCTTCACGACATCGCCAAGCCGGTGACGGCGGCGCGCGACGCGGCGACCGGTGCGATTCATTTTTACGGCCACGAAAAAACCGGCGCAGAAATGGCGCGGGCCATTTTGAACCGGCTGCGGTTTCCGAAGAAACAGATTGATGAAATTGCCGCGTGCGTTCTGCATCACATGCAGTTCAAGGACGTGAAGCAGATGCGCAAGGCGACGCTGCGGCGGCTTTTGCTGCGCGAGACGTTTCCGCTGGAACTGGAATTGCACCGGCTCGACTGCCTCGGCTCGCACGGCGATTTGTCGCACCATGATTTTCTAGTCGAACAGGCAGAGGAGTTTAAAAAGAAGCCGGCGATGCGTCCGCCGCTGCTGACCGGCGGCGATTTGATTGCGCTCGGCATGAAGCCCGGCCCGGCGCTGGGCGCGCTGCTGGCGGAAATCCGCGAGAAGCAACTGGCGGATGAATTGAAGGACAAACGCCAGGCGAAGGCGTGGGCCAAAAAGCAAACCGGAAAGCGGCAAGCGGAAAGCGGAAATTAAACAGATTTCCGCCGTTCCCGCTCCTGCGAGTTTATTTCAGCGGCTCCAGATACATTTTTCGGATTTCAAAATCCGCGCCTTCACTCTGGATGCCGACGAAGCCGGATGCAACGGTGCATTCGGTGATTTCGTTCAGCAATTTGCCGTTGATGATGGCTTTGATGTCGTTGCCGGCGCAGACGGTCACGTTCGTGTCCCATTCGCCGACGGGATTTTCGTTCGACGTGCCGCGCAGCGGGACCGGCGTGTTGGCGTCCTTGCCGAGCGCCAGATGTTCCTTGCACTCCGCGCCGGACATCACGAACAGATCGCCCTGCCGGCCGGACTTGCCCTGGTTCTGCACGCACACCGGCCAGACCTTGTCCGGCAATTGCATGTGGACGAGCACGCCGGTGTTGTCCTTCTTCGGCGCGACTTTGACGAAACGCCATTCGACGGTGACGACGTAATTGCTGTAGCTTTGCTTCGTCCGGAAATAGCCGATGGCCGAGCCGTTGCAATGGATGACGCCGTTGGTGACGCTCCAGGTCTGCATCGGGTCGGCGTCGTTTCTCATGCAAAAGGCCAGGCCGTCAAAATTCGTGCCGTTGAAAAGTTCGATGGTGTTGGTTGGCGTGGTGACTTCCTGCGCCGGGGCAATTCCCGCAAGAGTGAAGGCGAGACAAACCAGATACAAGCATTTCATGGGGGAAAACTAAACGATCAAGTCGCCCCGACACAAAGTTTTTTTAGCGCCAACTCAAAAACTTTGTCTGGCCTTGTCCGCTTTCAGGCGTTTTGGGCGGGCTGTTCTTTGCGCCAGGTTTCAAATTGCCGCTCCAGGTTGACTTGCTTGAGATAGGCGGCGTCCACAGGGCTGGCAGCCATGTCAGGATGTGGGCTTTGGGAGTGTTGCAGTGCATTGGCGATGTGGACTGCGCCGGCGAGGCAGAGTTCGTGCGTGCCGCAGTGGCGTGGATGATGATGGCAGGCGACGGCTTCGACGAGTGGCATGGGCAGTCCCCAAAGCGCCAACAGATAGGCTCCGACTTCGGCGTGGGTGGCTTGAAAAAATTTCCGTTCAACTTCGATGAGCGGCGTGCCGGCGGTTTGGAATTCGCGCAGCACGGCGGAATATTCATCGGGCAGGCCGTCGGCGAGGATGATTTTGCCGACGTCGTGCAGGAGTCCGGCGCAGAAGGCCTGTTCGGCCAGATACGCATTGTGCAGCTGTGCGTCAAAAATCCAATGGGCAAGCCTGCCGGTCTGGGTTGAGTGGGACCAAATCTGGTCAATGGGGAAGTTCGGACATTTCTGCCGGGAGAAAGACGAGAACAGTGGAACGGCAAGGGCCAGCGATTGAATGATGCCGACGCCAAGGAGCTGGACGGCTTCGGTGACGGAAAACACCTTGCGGCTGAAACCAAAAAATGCGGAGTTGGAGAGCTGCAACAATTTGGCGGCCAGCGCCGGGTCTTTTCCGGCGATTTCCGCGATGCGCTGGGCCGAGGCGGTCGGTGACTGGAGAGCATCGGTGATTTCCAGATAAAGCTCTGGCAGGGTGGGGAGGTTTGTCAGGCCGGCGGCGAGTGTGCCGAGTTTTTCGCTGGCAAGCCGGGATTTGACCGCGATGACGCGCTTCAGGCAATCCTTCAAGTAATCCAGGCTGCATGGCTTTTCCAGAAATTGATGGGTGAAACCGGCGCAATTGATGGAATCCCGCAAATCGGCATAGCCCGACAGGATGATGCGGATGGTTTGCGGATGCTGGCGCAGGACCTGGTTCAACAATTGTGCGCCATTGATGCCCGGCATGCGCATGTCCGTCACGACTACATCAAAGGCTTTCAGGCCGATCAAAGTGAGCGCTGCTTCGCCGTTGCCGGCGAATTCCATTTCCCATTCCCCGGCCATGGAACGCATGACCATTTTCAACAATTGCAGCATCGAGGGCTCATCGTCCACGAACAAAATCCGTGTTTTGGCGGTGAGTGATTGCGCGTCGCCCCTCAATGGTTGATTGGAAGGGCGCCGGTCACAACAACAATCGGTCGTTTTAGACGACATCATACCAAAATCCATATCGGCAGAATTCCGCGTGACTTAAGCAAGAATCCGGCAAACCTGCGCCAGCACCATCGCCGGTGAAATGGCGTTCAGGCACTCGCACGGATTTTTCCAGGTGCAGCGGGATTTAAGGCAGGGCGAGCAGGGGAGTTCAATGCGCAGGACATTTTCGAGCTGGCCGCAAGGTCCGGTGCGGCGCGGTTCGGTGGGGCCGAAAAGCGAGACGAGCGGTTTGCCGAGCGCGGCGGCCACGTGCATCGGGCCGGTGTCGTTGGTCACCATCAAATCGCAAAGCCGCAGCCACTCGATCATTTCCGGCAGCGACGTTGCGCCGCACAGATTCAGGCAACGCTCCGGCGCGGCGCGCAAAATGATTTCGCCGAGCGGCCGGTCTCCGGCGTCACCGAGGATGGCAAAGCGCGCTGCGGGAAAACTTTTGGTGGTCAAACGGACAAGCTCCGCGAAATTTTCGGCCGGCCAGCGTTTGTTCGGCCAGCGCGCGCCGGGCTGAAGCGCGATCAATTGCGGATTGCGGATTGCGGATTGCGGATTGAAACCAAGTGCGGCCGGCCATTTGCGTTTCACTTCGGCAGCGATTTGCGGACGCTCGGGCAGCCAGACAAAATTTTTGTGAACTGGCACGCCGAGCTGGGGCAGCACGGCCAGATACCAGTCCGCGGCGTGCGTGTGAAAAGAGGCGCGGCGGACGGCGATGTCGTAAAAGCCGCGCGCGCCTTCGCGGATTTCGTCCAGGCCGATGAGGAATTTTCCGCTGGCCAGCCAGGCGAACGCGCCGCTGCGCGCGAGGCATTGCAGGTCAATCACGAGGTCGAAATGCTGTTCGCGCAGCCAGCGGATGCTGCGGAGCATTTCCGGCCAGTGGCGCGGCCGGCCCCAGCGTTTGCGTTCGAAGCGGACGATGCCGGCCAGGTCGGGGTCTCCCTCGATCAGCGGCGCGAGCGCGGAATCAATCCACCAGAAAATCTCCGCGTCGCGGAAGTGGAGTTTCAACAAACGAAGGACGGGCAGCGCCTGGATGACGTCGCCGAGCGAGCTGGGTTTGAGGATGAGAATTTTCAACGTTCAGTGTTCAGCGTTCGCGGTTCAGGGCTGGAAAAAACTGAATGCAACGCTGAACGTTGAACCGCAAACTCTGAACGAGTCATTCTACCTTCCATATTCCAGCCGTTCGGCGAGGCGTTCGGGCAGGCCGGCGGCGAGGATTTTCCGCTGGGTGGCGGGGATGTCGTATTCCAGCCGGCGGAGTTCGATTGTGCCGGCGTCCATGTCGTAAATGACATAGCCGCATTTGGGATTGTTGTCGCGGGGCTGGCCGACGGCGCCGACGTTGACGAAATATTTTTTGGACGGGTCCACCTTGAATTTGGAGTAGGTGCCGCCGCGCACGGCGGTGTCGCGCATGAAGGCGACGGGCACATGGGTGTGGCCGAAGAAGCAGACCTGTGTGTTCTGGTAGGGAAAGCTGGCGGCGGCGGCGAGCTTGTCGAAGACGTAGCCCCAGCGTTGCGGCGCGTCGAGCGTGGCGTGGACGATGGTGAAATTGCCAACCATCCGGGTGTATTTGAGGTCGCGCAGCCAAGCTTTTTCATCGGCGTCCAGTTGCGCGCGCGTCCAGTGAACGGCAGTGGCGGCGGCGGGGTTGAAGCCGTCAAGATGGTCGTCGGTGGAGCAGTATTCGTCGTGGTTGCCCTTCACGCAGGGGATGTTCATTTCCCGGATGATCTTGAGGCATTCCTTGGGATTGGCATTGTAGCCGACGATGTCGCCGAGGCAGACGTAGTGCGTCGGTTTCTGGGTTTTGGCATCCTCCAGGATGGTTTGGAGCGCCTCCAGATTGCCGTGAATATCAGCGATGATGGCGAACTTCATTGCATTAATGGACTATCTCAAAGCCGCGGAATTCATTTTGCGCGGCGCCCCACGTCACATTTTCGCCGCGAATAAAAGGCTTCAGCCCTGCATCGCGGATGGCCGCGCGGAAGGCTTCCAGCTCTTCGCGTGCGCCTTCGGCGGCCAGCTCGACGCGGCCGTCGGACAAATTGCGCACAACGCCGCAAATTTCAAACCCGGCGGCGACGGTTCTCGCGGTGTAGCGAAACCCGACGCCCTGCACGTGGCCTGAATAAAAAACCTCCATGCGGCAGCGATTTGCGACTGGCACTTGTCCCGGCACACGGGGATGTAGCCAGAGCCGGACGCCGGAAGCAATGCTAAACTGGCGCGCGGGCGAAACTTTTTTTCATTTTCCAAGAATTCTGTTTGACCGGCGGACGAATTTCCGGTAGTCAACACGGGTTGCCCTCATACCAGCGGAACATTCCGCGCGTTTTGCGGGCGGCGCGAAACGCGAATGGCAATGTTGAACACAAAATCATTTCTGGCGGTGGATTTTGGGGCGGGCAGCCTCAAGCTGGCGGAATTTGAAATCAATGATGCCGGCGGTCTGCGCCTCAAGACTTTTTCCATCAAATCGCTTGGTCTGGAGGGCTCGCAGGAGACCACGCGCGAGAAGGTGATTCTCAAGGCGTTGCAGGAGACGCTCGCCGAAAAGGGCATCAAGGCGAAGGATGTCAATGTCTGCGCGCCGGGCTTCCATGTTTTTTCCAAGTTCGTCAAGCTGCCGCCGGTGGACGCGAACAAGGTGACGCAGATCATCCAATACGAGGCGCAGCAAAACGTGCCGTTTCCGCTGGCGGAAGTCGTCTGGGACTATCAAATCCTCGGTTCCGCGCCCAGCGGCGAACTCGAGGTGCTGCTGGTCGCCGTCAAATCCGAAATCGTCGAGGGCTTGTTCCGCGTGGCGGCGGAGGCGAAGCTGCGGCTGCAATTGTGCGACGCCTCGCCGGCGGCCCTGTGCAACGCCTTCCGTTACAACTACGGCGATCTTGAGGACTGCACGATGCTGCTGGACATCGGCGCCAAGACGAGCAATCTGCTGTTCTTTGAACAGGGCAAGGTTTTTTCCCGCAGCATCAACCTGGGTGCGAACGCCATCACGCAGGATTTTGCCAGCGAAGCGAAGTTAAAATTTGAAGTCGCCGAGCAGATCAAGGTTGCCGAGGGCTTTGTCAGCCTCGGCGGCGCCTACGAGGAGCCGGAAAGCCCGAACCAGGCGGCCATCGCCAAAATCGCCCGGCAGTTCATGACCAAGCTGCACATCCAGGTCAACCAGACGATGCAGTTTTACCGCGGGCAGCAGAACGGTTCGGCGCCGCAGCGGGTGTTCCTGTCCGGCGGCGCGGCCATCATGCCCTACACGGCGCAATTCTTCGCGGAAAAACTCAACGTGCCGGTCGAATATTTCAACCCGTTCCGCAATGTCCAGATTGACCCGGCGGTGAATCTGGAAGAGCTGGCGCGCGTGGCGCATTCGCTGGGCGAGGTCGTCGGGCTGGGCCTGCGCAATCTGGCGAACTGCCCGGTGGAAATGAATCTGATGCCGGAAAGCACTCTGCGCTGGCGGGCGTTCAACGAAAAGAAGCCGTATTTCATGGCGACCATTTTCCTGCTGGCGCTGGTGGCGGGAGCCATCGGGTTTTTGTTCCAGGAACTTGCGACCGCCAAGGAAAAGGAAAGCAGCGATCTGGATCCGCAGGTTGCGGCGATCCAGAGCAAGGTGGACAGGATGAGCCAGGCCAACAAGCGTCTTCAGGACACTCTGGGCGAGGCGAATCAAATTACGACATGGATGGAGGACCGGTATTACTGGGGCAATGTTTTTTCGGAATTGCGCCGGGTGCTCATCCGTTCCGAGGACGAGATCAAGAAAAAATACAGCGTGCAAAAGCCGGGCATGGAAGCCGGCATCTGGATTGAGCAGATGACGCCCGGGGCCGCCTCCGCCGCTCCCGCCGCCGGCGGAACATCGGGCGCTACGCCGGATCAAAATGCCGGCATCACGCTGGTTTGCCGCGCGGTGGATTTGTCGGGTGTTGATTCCGCGGCCAATAACGAGATTGTCTATGCGGTCGAGCGCGAGCTGAAGAATGCCCCGGTGTTTGACCCCAAGACGGTGCAGCCCTCGCCCCAGCTTTCGCCGGTGGATGCCAACGGCACGTTCACCTTCACCATCACCGTCTCGCCGCAGAACCCGTTGAAATTGTGATTATGGGCTGGCTCAAACGAAATCTACTATTTGCCATCGGCCTTGTCGTGGCGGTCGGGATGCTGGGGGCTGCCGGCTATTATGATTACGCGGGCTGGTCGCACAACCAGACGGCGTTCGACCATTTGAACGAGATTTACAGCAAGCTGGCGGAATTGAACTCGAAAAAACCGTCCCCCGGCAACAACCAGGTGGACAACGTCGCCACCGCCAAGGAGCAGGAGCACCAGCTTCGCGAGTGGATCAGCAAGACCCGGAATTATTTCCAGCCGATTGCGCCGATTCCCAGTCTGACCAACGGACCGGTTTCGAGCGAGCTGTTTGGCAACGCGCTGAACCGGACCGTCGCCCAGTTGCAGCGCGATGCCGCCGCCGACAACGTGGAGCTGCCGCCGCAATACACCTTTTCATTCACGGCGCACATGACCCGGCTCACGTTTGCCCCGGGCAGCCTGGAACCGCTGTCGGTGCAGCTTGGCGAGGTAAAGACTATTTCGGAAATTCTTTTTGGAACGGGCATCAACGCGCTGGACGGCATTCAACGTGTCCGATCTTCGCCGGATGATGCCAGCGGGCCGGATACGGATTATCTGGCCGACCAGCCGATGACCACCGATTTTGCGATGATGGTGCCCTATCAGATCACGTTCCGCGGATTCAGCCCGGAAATCGCCCGGGTGCTTGATGCGTTTGCCTCGTCGCCGCACGGGTTCATCATCAAAACCATCAGCGTCCAGCCGGCCGGCGGGACCAGCACGACCAGCACGACCGGCGCACCCGGCTTCGATTCTGGAACGGCAGGGGCGGCAACCCCCGGCGCGAGCGCGCCCGTCCAGGGCAAGGGCGGATTGCAGACGGTGTTGAACGAACAATTATTGCGCGTCACGATGATGGTCGAACTGGTGAAATTGACGCCGAAGAACTGAACGCATGGAATTCATCAAAAGAAATTACGAGAAGATCATTTTGGGCGCCGTGCTGCTCGGACTGGTTGGCGTTCTTGCGTGCATGCCGGTGATGATTATTTACGACCAGAAGAAGATGCAGGATTTGAAAGACACGGTCACCCATCCCAAGGCGCAGCCGTTGCCGGCGCTGGACATGACCCGGCAGGCGGGCGTGATGGACCGGCTGCAATCGCCAAGCGAACTGGATTTTTCGACGACGAACAAATTGTTCAATCCGGTGCTGTGGCAGAAGGACAAGAATGGGGCGCTGATAAAAATCTCGACCGGCCATGAGGTCGGTCCCGGGGCCGTGGTCGTCACCAAAATCACGCCGCTGTATTTCATGATCACGCTGGATTCGGTGAGCACCAGCGGACTCGAGCCGCGCTATGTGTTTGGCATCGAGGATCAGACGGCGGCGATTCCGGCGCAGCGACACAAGCGACCCCATTACGCTTCAATGGGTAAGGGCAACGACACGGTGACTGACAAGGCGGTGGGCGGCAAAAACGAGGGCTTCAAGCTTGATGCCGTGAAAGGCCCGCCGGAAGATCCGGACCAGTTGATTTTGAAGCTGGCCGACACGGGCGCGGAGGCGACGGTGTCAAAAGACAAGCCTTTCCAGCGCGTGGACGGCTATTCCGCCGACTTGAAGTATGATCCGGAAAAGATCAATGCCACCGGGTTGCGCGTGGGGGCGGATCTGAAATTTGCCGGAGACGATTACAATGTTATTGCCATAGATGAAAATGAAGTAATACTATTGGCGCAGTCGAACCAAAAAAAATACACTTTGCGATACACGCCCTGAATGTTAAGTTGTCTACTTTTAACACCGCAGATTTACGTGAACCTGAAATGACCATGACAAAAGCAGTTCTCCTCTCGCTGGGTTTTCTTGTCCTGCTCGCTGCCCCGTTGTCGGCGCAAACCAAAAGCGCCGCCGACATGGCCGTCAACCGGGCTGTGATTGATCAAGCCAACACCATCCTCCTGCGCCAGAAACTCGAAGACGCCAAGGCCGCCGCCGCGCGCGGCGATCTGCGCGGCGCCGCCAAGCTATACGAGGATGCCAAGGCGCTCGTGGATCAAATTGGGTCCGGCATCAACGCCGAAACCGCCCAGACCATCTCCGGTCTCTCGGCCACGTGGCTGGAGCTTGCCCGCCAGGCCCAGCGCGCCGGCGATCTGCCGGAAGCTGCGACGGATGTCAACCGCGTTTTGAAGGTGGACCCGCATAATGCCGCCGCCATCGCCTTCAAAAGAGAGAATGACAAGATAATCGCAGACTTGAAGGGCCGTATTCCCGATCCCGCCACAATGGAACGGATTCCGCAGGTGGCCAACGACAAGACGGCGGCCGGCACACTGGTTCAGGATGGCAAGCTGCTTTACGAAATGGGCCAGTTTCAGGAGGCCGAGATCAAGTTGAATCAGGCATTGAAATTGGATCCGGACAATGAAGGCGCCTCCTACTATTTGAATCTGGTCAGGCAGGCCAACTACGCCCGCGAAGAGCACAACCGCACGACCCAGGCGCAGGAGAGCATCGTTCAGGTTTCAAAGGAATGGTCGCCGAAAATGGGCATCGGATTGCCCGTGCCGAATTCGTATGTCACCAACACCGACGTTCACACCGGAGTCGGGCGCGAGGTGCTCTATCGCAAGCTGAACAACACCCGGCTGGATTCAATTTCCTGGTCGGACGGCCTGCCTTTGAGTGAAGTCATTCGCTATTTGACGGAACAGTCCAGACTCCGCGACCCGGACAAGAAGGGAATCAATTTTATTTTCAATCCGAATGTGGAGGCATCCAGCGTGCCGGGCGGTGGCGCCGGGGGCGGCCCCGGGGCCTTGACCCCGCTCAATCCGGCTACCGCGATGCCGGCGCCCACGGCCGAGGGTGGCGCCGCTGAAACAGTTGACGCCAGCACCATCAACGTCAAGCTGGTGCTGAACGACGTGTCGCTTCATGATGCTTTGGATGCGATTGTGTTGGTGGCGGATCGCCCGATCAAATACTCTGTGGAAGATTGGGGCGTGGTCATTTCAGCCAAGCCATCCGGGCCGGAACCGCCGACACTTGAAGTGCGCATTTTTAAGGTGGATCCGAACACGTTCTATCAGGGTCTGCAAAACGTATCCACCATTACCTTCGGTAGTGCCAACAGTTCATCGGGCGGAAACGGCGGCAACGGCGGCGGCGGCGGCAACAGCGGCGGCGGCGGCAACAGCGGCGGCAACAGCGGCGGCAACAGCGGCAACAGCGGCAATAGTGTCAGCGGTGCCAACGTGCCGGTGGTGTTGATTCCGTCAGGTGGTGGTGGCGGCGGTGGTGGCGGCGGCAACCGCGGCGGTGGTGGTGGCGGCAACCGCGGTGGTGGCGGTGGTGGCGGTGGTAACGCTGGTGGTGGCAATGCCGGCGGTGGTGCCGGTGCCAATTCTGGTGTCGGGGGGTTGAGTTATATCAATCCAGCTTCTACCCAGATGCAGGATGTCAACGCGGTGGCGCTGAATTTCTTTAATGCCATCGGGGTGAATCTGTCCGCAGCGGGCAGAAGCATTGCCTTCAACGACCGTTTGGGATTGCTGGTTGTGAAGGCCACGCCTGGCGAATTGGACATTGTCGAGCGTGTCATTCAGGCGTTGGATCAAGTGGCGCCTCAAGTCCACATCAAGACCCGTTTCATCGAAGTCGGACAGGATGACAATACGGCGCTGGGCTTCGACTGGTATCTGGGGCAGTTCGGGAGCGGAAGCGTTGTCGCCCAAGGTGGCACCTCGCCTTCGCTTACCGTGCCGGCTTCGGTGGCCAATCCCAATCTTGGTAATGGCAGTGGTGCCTTCCCCGGTCAGACAACAGCGGGTCTCCTTGCGGGTGCGGCCACTGACCAGCAAGTCACCAGCGGTCTGCGCAACACCGGCCCCACGCTCGCCACGGTTACCGGCATCCTGACCGATCCGAATTTCCGGGTGGCCATTCATGCCCTCGAGCAGCGCAGCGGCGTGGAAACACTGGCCGAGCCTGAAGCCACTGTCATGAGTGGTCGCCAGACCCAGATGCGCGCGACCGAAATCGAGTTCATCCTCACCGGTTTTGAATTTGATTCAGGACAGGGAGCCACGGGCGTTGGCGGAACCACCGCAACCACCGGCACGACGGTTCAGGCGACCCCCAACTCCGCCATCACGCCGGATACGCAGCAGTTTGAAATTGGACCTACGCTGGATGTGGTGCCCTATGTTTTGTCCGACGGCTGCACCATCAATCTCACGTTGATTCCGCAGGTGCTGGAATTCCTGCAATACGACCCGGTGCCGACGGTTCCCGGCTACACGCCGGCCGTCTCGACGACCAGCGGCGGCGTTTCGTCGCTGCCCACCGTTCTGCCCCATTTCAGTGTGCGTGAAATTGTCACCACGGTCAACGTCTGGGACAACCAGACAGTCGTGCTCGGCGGGCTGATTGCTTCGTCCATTAACACGACGAAGGACAAGGTGCCGTTCCTGGGCGATTTGCCGGTCCTCGGCCGGCTGTTCCAAAGCCAGTCCAAGACGACATCAAAGAAGAATCTGATGATTTTTGTGACGGCCACGATTGTGGATCCGGCGGGCAATCGCGTGCATTCGGACGACGATTTGCCTTTCAACCAGTTTGCCATCCCAGCGCAGCCGGTGGTGGAAGGTCAAACGTTTAAACCAAACTTGGGCGTCACCAACGCCGCCAGCGCCGAAGCGCTGCCGCCGGCAAAATAAAAAAGCTGAAGGCTGAAGTCTGAAGGCCGGGGTTCTTTGGCTTTTGAAATCCAGCCTTTATGACGTTGCTGATTGTTGACGGACACGCCTATGCCTATCGCGCGTTTTATGCGATACGCGGATTGTGGTCGCCGTCGGGCAGGCCGACGAATGCCGTTTATGGCTTCGTCAAGATGCTGGCGAAAATGCGCGAGGCCATCATGCCGACGCATCTGGTGGTGGTGTGGGACGGCGGTTTGAGCGCCGCGCGCACCGCGGTGCTGCCGGAATACAAGGCGCAACGGCCCGAAATGCCGGACGACTTGAAGCCGCAGCTCGATGAGATGGTCGGTTATTTGAAAGCGGCGGGAATCGCGTCGTTTTGCCGCGACGGAGTTGAGGCGGACGATTACATCGCGTGCCTGGCACGGCGCGCGGCGGATGCCGGGATGGCGGTTGTCATCGCCAGCGCCGACAAGGATTTTATGCAGTTGGTGTCGGCGCGGGTTGGATTGCTGAATCCCGGCGACAAGATGGGGACGGTTTGGACGGACGCGCAGGTGCGCGCCAAAACCGGCGTGGGGCCGTCGCAGATTGTGGACTGGTTGAGCCTGATGGGCGACAGTGTGGACAATATTCCGGGCGTGCCCGGGATCGGGCCGAAGACGGCCGCCGGTTTGCTGAATCAATTTGGCTCGGTCGCGGAGTTGTTCCGGCGGCTGGACGAGGTGAAGTCGGAAAAGTTGCGGGCCGCGTTGCGCGGGGCGGCGGAGGCGGTGCGGCGCAACCGGGAGCTGGTTCGGTTGCAGGATGATTTGCCGTGCGATTTTTCGCCGGCGGAACTGGCGGCAAAACCGGCGGATGCCGGGCGGCTGCGCGAATTGTTCGCGGGCTGGGGATTCAAGGGAATGCTGGCCGGTTTGGAAACGGAACCGCCGCGCGAGCGGCAGACGGTCTTGATTTAGAAAATGAATTTGCAAAATTGGACCAATAACGGGGCGGCGGACGACCGCGCGGCGCGACCGTGCCGGCAGCCGCGCCAGTTGCGTTTTGCCGAAAGAATTTTTGGACAAAACGCCCCCATGCGTTTAGTGTTTTCAACGTTGTTTATGCCGTCGTCGTTTGCCCGCAAGGCCGCCATTTGCTTTTGCTGGGGATTGCTCCTCGCGCTTCCCGCTGCTGTTTCCGGCCAGACCAATTATTACACCACCAACGGAACGGAATATGCCGTTGCCGGCCAGTTGCCGGGGGATCAGGTCTGGCCCGACGTGGCGCTGGGGGCCAGCGGCGGGTTTGTCGTCTGGCAGGACAATGTCACCGATGGCAGCGGCTGGGGCATCAGCGCGACGCGGCTGGATTCGACCCTGTCCGCGGCTTCCACCTGGTCGGATGTCCGGGTGAATGCGACGGGCACGAACGATCAGGAGAATGCGCGCGTGGCGTTGTTGAAAAACGGCGGCGCGGTCTTCGTCTGGCAGGGCGGCGTGGAGGGATATCAGCACGTTTATGCCCGCTTTTTGAGCGCGTCCAACCTCTGGCTGACGACAACGGATGTGGTGGTGAGCGTGCCCACGAACAACTTTCAGGTCAACCCGGCCGTCGCCGTGCTGAACAACAGCAACGTTGTGGTTGTGTGGAGCAGCTTCAATCAGGTCGGCACCAACAGCCTGCTGGATGTGTATGCCAAGATATTGTCCCAGACCGGCCAGACCGTGAGCAATGAGTTTTTGGTGAACCAGTTTACCAGTTACAATCAGCGCACGCCGGCCGTGGCGGCGCTGGCCGGCGGCGGGTTCGTCGTGACGTGGGTCTCGGAACAGCAGCAGGCGTTGGCCGCGACCATGGGGCAAGTTGTCGACAATGGGTTGGACACCAATTCAATTTCTTATACCTCCGATGCCAGTGTTTATCCCAGCGTGGACATTTATGCGCGGCTTTACAATAGCAACGGCGCGCCGGTTGGCGGGGAGTTTCTGGTGGACACGGGTTCCAATCCGTGTGCAAATCCAGGCGTCGCCGCCGCATCGGACGGCACCTTCATGGTGGCCTGGTCGGCGCGTGACATGGTGACTTACAGCAACGGCTGGGATGTTTATGCGCGTCCGTTTTCCGCCAGCGGCACCGGCGGCAATGTGGCGCTGGTCAACACCCGTCTGGTCGGCAATCAATACGCGCCGCATCTTCGTGCCATTGGTCTGGATTATCTGGTGGCTTGGACGAGTCTCGGCCAGGACGGTTCGCGCGAGGGGGTTTATGGGCAGTTTATCCATAGCGACGGGACGCCGGTTGGCGGTGAATTTCGCGTGAACACGACATGGCTTGGCCAGCAGATGCAGCCGGCCGTGGCCTCCGACGGCGCGAATCAGTTTCTGGTGGTTTGGACGAGTTACACCGGCAGCGCCAATGGCGTTGACCTGTTCGCACAGCGTTACATCAACGTTGATCTGGCATCCATCCTGCCGACGATGAACGCGCCGTTTGTCTGGGCGCCGTTTACGTTGAGCAATGGCGTGTATCAGCCGCAGTTGCGGGTTACATGGTCTTTGCTGTCGGGCATCGCCATTTCCAATTACGAGGTCTATGCCGACGGCACCAACTCGCCGACGGTGGCCGTGACAAGCAACCAGTGGACGATGACGGCGGCCTACGGTTTGAAGACCAACAGCACGCACGGGTTCCAGGTGGGCTATGTCACGACCGGCGGGCGTCAATCGCCGCTGTCGGCGGCCACGGCCAACACGACTTGGAGCGGGTTGAATTGGGGCGGCATTCCTTATGAGTGGATGGCGGCATATTTCGGCGGATATTATGGTGGCACCTATCACACGAATTTCTGGCTGGCGGCCAGTTCGCCGGCGGCTGCCGGCGGGCCGACGTTGCTGGCGGTGTTTCTGACGGGCGGGAATCCGTTCGATTCCAGCACCTGGCTGCAAACGTCCCTGGCCAAGACCTCGCAGGGATTCTTCCTGAACTGGAACACGCAGCCGGGGCTGACGTATCAGGTGCAGGAAACGACGAATTTGACTTCGTGGTTTAATTACGGCTCGCCGCGGTTTGCGGCGGGAACCAATGATTCAATCAATGTCGGCACCGGCCCGGCGGGTTATTTCAAGGTGTTCCTCCAGCGCTGACCAATGTTTGACGAATGTGTATGCAGCAAATAATTAAAAGAAGCTTGTGGGTGATGTTGCTGGCGTCCGGCTTGCAGACTTCCTGGGCGTATTCGTATGGCGGCCCGATTGGCAACGGCGGCGATGCCTGGCAGACGGGCGCGGTCGGTTACGGCCTTGCCGGCGACCTGAACGCGCCGAAGAATCTGGGCGAGGAGTTTCGCCGCAACACGCCGGTGGTGTATTGGGCCTGTGACGCCAATTTTCATGCTGGCGGTTTTTTCGGCTCCGACGGCCTTGGTGCGGTGAGCAACGCCTTCTCAGTTTTGAATTCCCTGACGAACGTGGACAATTACAGCCGGCAGCTCTCGGAGTTCCCGCTGGAATCCCGCCATGTCAATTACACGGCGATGACGCTGGGGCTGTTAGACCTGAAATCGTTCGTGCTGGGCGCGATGATGGAGCAGTTGGGCCTGGCTGATCCGGTGCGTTACACCTGGACGCTGCACGCCATCGCCCATGTCGGCCCGGTTGCCTGCCCGGTGGGCATGGAGCACTTGGTGGTTCAAAGAAATTTCGATTTTGTTTCCAGCCCGTTGAACCAGCTTCAATACTCGCCTTACGTCAACGACACCCTTTACAGCTACAATATTGTGGATGAATGCCCGGCTACTGTGGGTTATGCGGCGCCGTTTTCCGTGGATCCGCTGGCCGATGTTTACTCGCCGATGGCTTCCTTTGAGAGCGGTTCGATTAGCTGGGGCGGCTACTTCACCGGATTGACGCGCGACGACGTGGCTGGGCTGCGCTCCCTGTTCACGACGAACAATGTCAACATGGAGCAGGTCGTGCCGGGGGCCTTGCTACTGACCACCAATCTGGGTGCAGGGGCATTCATCACCAGCTCCAACCTGAACACTCTGCTGGTGACCGCGCAGACCACCGACCCGGCCCTGATTCCAGGGCTGTTTCCGGGCGTCACGGTGATCAGTTCCTCGAACTATCCGGTCATCATCAGCACGCCAAATATTGTTGCGTATTTCACAAACTATCCCGGCTCGCCGTATGGTTCGCTGCCGGTGTTTGTCGTGGCGACGAACGGTTACACCTACACGCCGGCACTGGCGTATGTGGACACGTTTGGCGGCGTCATTACCAACGCCAATCTCACCAACACGCCCAACATCGTCCTGGCCGGCCCCAACATCGCCTTGAGTTACTATACCAACACGCCTGCAACCGTTGTCACGGTCACGGTCGGGCCGGGCAAATACGGTCAGCCGTATCCTCCGGCCAACGTGACCAACACCACGATCCAATACATCACCCAGACAAACGCGGCTTCGGGCGAGTATCTCGTGGTTCCGGCGGGCCAGTGTGGATGGAAAATCATGTCCGTGCTTTTGACCAACGTGGTGGCCAGCACCAATCTTATCGCGACGGCAACGAACACCGTCACGACGGGGACCAACACCACCACCACTTCCAGCGTGCAAAGCATCGTGACCTATTTCACCAATCATACCTTTTGGGTCGAACCGATCAATTGCGTTCAATCCACCCCGGCGCCGGGTTTGTATGAGGGCATTGAAAGAATACAGTATGTGTATGCGCCATACGATTCAACGCTCGGCCAATACTGGCAGCCCGTCACGAACAATTATACGATGACCTTGGTGACCAACAGCCAGACCTTGGTTCAGAATTTCCAGCGCATTGTGGTCACGCCGGATTTCATCTTTTCCGCCTTCGATGACACTGCCGGGTTTACAGTCTTTTGGTTCTCGCGAAATCTCAACTTTGACACGACCCAGGTATTGCCGGGGCTGGCCGGGCCGGGAACCATCAACCCGTCCACGACCATTTCCTTCAACAAGGTCGGCCCGGTATATTTCAACGAATATGGCGATACCATGGATGGGACGCCGTATTTCACCGAGAATCCCGGCAGCGACCTTACCGACCTGTTTTACGCTGGATATTTCATCTGGGCGTCCTTCGATGGCACAACGAACGCCCCGGTGGTCTACCCGGATGGCACCAGCGCTGAGAATCTGGAAAACCAGGTTTTGATCCAGGTCTCGCCCTCGACCATTCCGAACGGAAGCGACGACATGACTTACAGTCCCGTGACCATCAGCGCAACCGGTGGTGCTTTCACCCAGCCTTACACATGGTCGGCATCGGGATTGCCGTCGGGCTTGACCCTTGTGTCCAATTCCGACTCGACGGCGACGCTTTCCGGCACTCCGGAGCAGACAGGCACGTTTGATTTTATCCTCACCCTGACGGATTATGTGGGAAGATCCGTCCAGTGGGGTTATACGATTACGATTACACCATGAAGAGCCTAGAATACATTTATCGTCAGGCAAGTGGCATGAGCCGCTTGATGAAATGGCCGCTGCTCTGCGGGCTGCTGGTCTTGGTTTCGGCGCGCGTGGCGCTGGCGGCGGGATCGGCTTATGTCAACAACGGCATTGTCAATTACACTGGGAAACAGGGTTCTCCGCCGGTGATTGACGACACCAACTTCGTCAACAACAGCCAGTTCATCATCAATTTCACGGCGGTTCAGCCCACCCCCACGTTTTTTTATGAGACGTCGGACACGCTGAATTACACCAACAACGGCCTGATGATGGGCAACACCGGCTTCCAGTTTGACGATTCCTCCACCAGCACCGGGTTGCGGACAATGTCGGCCAGCTTCAACAATCCAGGCACGGTCAGTTGCGGTTCGGCCACCAACACGGGCGACCCATATTTGGGCGAGCTTTACCTTTTCGGCTTCTATCCCGAATGCTATGTCAACGCGACAAACATTCTGGTTTCGGGGACGGTGGACGTGGGTGTGGATGGCTCGATCCAGCTTACCGGAAAGAACGTGAATCTGACGCGCAGCCGGCTCACTTTGGAGAGTGGCGGCTTGAATGCCAACGGAGCGAACGCCTTCGGCACCGGAGTTTTTGGGTTGAACACAAATTTTTGGGATCCAAGTGAATTTTTAGGGCCCACCTTTGCGGAATCGGCTTTTTTCCCCCTTGCGCCGTTCTATTTATATCTGCCCAACTCCACGCCCTACTATCAGTTGGACAGCCCCACTCCCAGCAACAACATCATCCGGGCGGTCTTTATTGAGGACAGCAGTGGCACCAATGTGACTTACAACGTGTATTTTGACACGGCCGGTCTTGGCTTTGGCAGCGGCAATGTGACTGTTGAGTGGACTGGCTCCTATCAGGACGTCGCCACCGGCAATTATTTGAAGGACTACCTTTATCTCAACGACAATTATGACTTGGGCGCCTCCACCAACGTCATGCTGATCAACGGTTATCCCGACAATTTCACCTTCACCGAAAGCACCGTGAAGCTGATCAACCAGACTCCGGCCCCGGTGCAGTTTTATAACAATTTTCCTGCCGGCACGATCACCAATCGTTACGCCTTTGCCAACGTGCAGCTTGTCGCGGGCACGGCCAGCACCAATACGATCCCCAATCTGTCCGTCACCAATCTCCCGGGCCGGGTCCAGATCAACGCCTCCAGCGAGTTGAATCTTGCGCTGGCGCAAATCACCGGACCGAACTACATGTCCGTGCAGTCCACAAACCAGTTTGACGGCAGTCCCGGCGCAAAAATCCAGGTGCCTTATTCCGACATCAACGTGGGCGTGACCAACGGTTTTCTGACCGTCTCGAACCTGATGACGCCCGTCATTCCCGGCTGCAGCGGAAATGTTCAGGCCTGGACCACGCGCTGGCTGACGACGAGCAGCAATTTGGTTGTCATGTATACAAATGGCGCCATCCCCATTGCGACCAATGTGATCACCATCACGAATGATTACCGCGTGTTGATTGTCGGCAGCCAGTTGAATCCCACAACGGTGGCCCAGGTGCAAAATCTGATCATGCACGGCACGAACAGCCTCGTCGTTAGCGACGCGTTCAATGTCATGAACTCGCTCTCCGCCGACGCGCAAAACCTCACCCTGACCGAGAACGGGATGGCCCGCGGGGCGACATCCTTGGATGGCGAGTTGAATGTGGCGTCGCCCGATAATATTTACTGGGCCAGTTCGATGCCGAATCTGCTCAACCTCACGAACAACGGCGCAATCCGCCTCCAGAACCTGTCCCAGTTTTCCGGCAGTTCAAACAGTGTCAGCGCGACACCCTCCGTGGCGGCCACCGCCACGCTGTTGGAGGTTACCGGCAGGACAAACGTGCTGGCGGGCAACAAGGTGGTTGTTGGTCTGCCGGGCACGCTGCCATATTATTTTGAAATCAACCTGACGAACTCGCTGGCGAACCAGGTCAAAATCGCCCCCAGTTTTGACGGCACCATGAGCAACCTCATCGCGGCCATCAATGGCGGCGCCGGGGCGGGCACGGCCTACAGCGCCAGCACGACGCCCAGCACGCAGGTCACGGCGGGACGGTTGATCAGTCATGCGTTCACCGTCACGGCGATTACCAACGGCTCGGTTGGGAATTCAATAGGGGTGACACTTTCGACTCCAACGACCAATTTGACGTGGAGCAGCAGTGATCTCGTCGGCGGGGTTGACGGCTACACAAATGTTACGCCCACGCAGGTGCCATACCACAATTTCATCAACAACGGCCTGCTTTCGGATCAAGGCTCGCAAATTTGGACGACTAATTTTGTGAGCGGCGGTGTCATTTCCAACGGCCTCGGCTCGTTCGCCATGACCAATTGCAGCACAATGTTCACCAATGGACAGATCGTCGCCGCCGGCGATGTGACCATCACCACCGGCAATCTGATGGCGAGCAATCTCATGCTGGAGGCGGATCGGTCGCTCACATTGGTCGCCACCAACCTGCTCACCGACACCGGTGTGACGAATGGAAACGTCTGGACGGTTGGACTAGCGTCCATCGGCTATGGATTGAGCCTGCCTTTTCTGCCGGCTGGCGCTGTCGCCGGCGGTGCCTACGGCAATTCACTGCTGGGCACGACCATCACGCTTTATGCGCCAGCCGGCGAGAATGTGGTGAACACCTGGGCGGGTAACGATTTCGGTGTTTCGAGCGCCGGTTACACGAACAACATGGCGATCGGCCATCTCATTCTGGATGCGCAGGGCGCGGCGCCAGGCACGCTGTTCACCTTCAACGGCACCGGCGCATCCAATGCGATTTATGTGGATCGTCTGGAGCTGCGCGATTTTGCCAGTTACATTTATCACAACGGCACCAACATGCCGGCGCTGGATTTCAACAGCAATCTGGTGATTTATTACGCCGATGCGATTGACGACAACGTGGGTGATGTGTCGGAGGTGATTAATGGCAAAAACAACAATCATCTGCGTTGGGTGCCGACTTACGCTGGCCATTTCAGTTCCGTCAACGTCGTTTACGCCGGCGCGACCAATGCCGTCAATGTTGCGCTGGCGGGGAGCAAGGACATTGATTCCGACGGCGACGGAACTGCCAATGCCACCGACCCGACGCCGTTCTTCCTGCCGTCCATGGTCAATCTCGTGGTCTATAAGACAAATAATCCGGCCAATAATATGGCGATCAGTTGGAATACAATCCCGCTGGCGACAAATTTCGTCTATTATTCGACGAATGTTGTTCTTACACCGGGCATGGTTCATCTTAATGTGTATTCGACCAACAATCCGGCCAACACCATGGTTATCAGTTGGAACACGGTTTCCTTGGCGACGAACATCATCCTTTTCTCGACGAACTTTGCCACATGGCAGCCGCTTACGAATTTTGTCTCGCCTCAATATCCCACGGCATCCACAAACCTCATGGTATTTGATCCGATTGTCAGTCCCGGTCGCTATTATTGGGCGGTGGTGGAATTGCCGGTTCCCACATGGCAGCTTTTGTGGAGCTTTGTTTCGACGGAGCCATATCCTGGTCCGGCGACAAATGTCATCAGATTTGATCCCGTTGTGTATCCGGCGCGACATTATCAGGTGACGGTGTCGCCATGGTTGACCTATCCGTATTGATTAAATGGAACGGCGGGATTGAGTTAAGAGCTTGATGGAAGAATCTGTAAATGACGCGTTGTGTCGGACTTGGATGAAAAATTTGTGAAGACGAATATGCAACAAATAGCGGGCCGGAAGTTGCGGCGCTTTTTCCGGAGTGTTGGCCGGGCAGGGCTGGGACTGATGATTCTGGCTGGTCTGGCCGGGAGCATCTGTCACGTCGCCGCCCAGGGCACTTTTGGCAATCCGATTGTGATTTCAGGCGGCTGGGGCAACATCACGCAGGACAACACCGGCTTTGCCAGCCTGCCCGGCGAGCCGAGCATTGCCGGCATCGCGCCCAACGCGCCCGTCTGGTTCCAATGGACGGCGACGCAGGATGGCGAAGTGGAGTTCGACACCGTCGGGAGTGTTGCTCAAGAGGTGTATTATACTTTTGATAATAATGATGATCTCATTCTAGTCACCAATAATTACCAGTTGGACACGGTTTTGGGAGTCTATACGGGCACAAATCTGACCTCCCTCAACCAGATCTCGGTCAATGACGATTTGTATCCAGTCAGCGGCAGTGCCGCGAGCAGCGGCTCAAGTGGCGGCCTTTCCACGTTTGCCCAGGAAAATGAGACTGGTGACAGCTCCCTCGCAGCGCAAGTCGGCCCAGGCGGTGGTCCGTTGTTTGCATATTATCAGCCTTACTATGGACCCAGCGGTCTCCGTTTCAATGCCAAGTCGGGGGTGACTTACTATATCGCGGCGGATACGAAGATTTCGGGTATTTTTTCCTATGTTGAGACAGGGCTGATCACTTTGAACTGGGCCTATAAACCTTCAGGCGTTTTCCGCTGGGCCACGGAGGATGAGGATTCTTCGACGGGATTGCCGGTTTATAAAACGTCGCAGACGGAAACCAGCGGGCTTAACGGGACTGATAACAGCGTTAATTCGGTGTATTTGACCTACTACAACTATAACGTGCCCGGTGTTCTGGTGACGGTCACGCGCACCGCAGGGTCCACCGGTCGTGCAACGGTGGATTACACCACGGTGGATGGGGGGAATCTGGTCGGGAGTCAGTCCCTGTATGGCGGCGGAAACGATGTGGCGGCGTATGCCATTTATACGAATATCATGGTAATAGTGGATACCAACAATCCGCCGGATGTGCTCGCCGTGCAAACGAACTACCTGGTCGGGGATTATTCGCCGGTCAGCGGCACGCTCGTTTTTGATGACTTCGAGATGAGCAAGAACATCCTGATTCCGATCAACTCCTCCGGCGGGTATTTGAGCAATCCATTCTATACCACGAATGTGATTAACGGCAGAAGGACGATTGTTGTTCCATCGCATAACGTCAATAACCTGTTTAATGCCGATTTTGGGGTGGTGTTGTCCAATCCCCAGCCGGATCCGCTGGAATCCAGCGACGTGTCACAGCCGCGCGTGGATCCGGAGTTCAGCACCGCCTTGGTGAAAATTCTGAACACAGCCGCCGATCCTTACGGGCCGGACTATGTTTCCCTGATCAACACCAACACCAGCTTTCTCTACTCCAATATTTTGACGGGGATTACCACCACCAACTTTGTGGCGGGTGACACCAACGAGGTGACTTTCACCAACTACACCTATTTCACCAACTTTGTTCTTGCCGATAGTCCCACCAATGTCGTTATCAACTTTGAGAAGGCCAACTACCGTGTCCCGGCGGATGTGGATGCGACGTGGGCCAAGGTCACGCTTTGGGTGGAGCGGTTTGGCACGAACGGTAGCGCGCAAACCGTCAATTATCAGATCAACAACTATCTGGGCATTGATAATGGAGCCGACGAAGAGGACAACGCCCTGTTTCCGCTTCAGCCGGGTTCCGACTATGCCGTGCCGACGCCACCGGCCCAGAATGTGTGGAACGGAAGGAATTCAGATTTTAACATGGTTGCGGGCACCATCAATTTCCCAAGCAGCGGCTCCGGCAGTGCGTTGCAACCGATCACCTTTACCGTCAGCAACAGCGTTCTCACGAAGTTCAACAAGGACTTTAAGATACAGCTTCATGCGGAGAGAAGCATCGGCGGCCACGATAAACCGGTGTTGTTGGGCATGAACAACGAGGCCACGGTGACCATTTTGTTCAACGATCAAAATCCGCCGGCCGGTTCCGTGGACGAGCTTTACAACGCGGATTTCAACAGCGACCTGGCCCTGCCGCCCGCCCTGGTCCCGCAAACCTGGCCGGTCAATAATCTGGATAATCCCGGTGTTGCGGGCCTCGTGTATGGTCTGGCGGTTCTCCCGAACAATGAGACCATCATCGCCGGCAATTTCTCGTCCTATAACGGTGTTGGCCAGAACAACATTGCCCTGATTGAAACCAATGGGGCGATGGACACCACATTCTATCCGGGCACCGGTCCCAGCGGCGCTGTCAACGCCATCGCGCTGGATGGCGGACAATTTGTCATCGGCGGCGCGTTCAACTCATACAACGGCACGGGGGCCGGCAACTTTGCCCGGCTGAACGCGGATGGCTCGCTGGACACGGCGTTTTCGACAAGCAAAGGATCGGGCGCAAACGCGGCGGTTCGCGCGGTGGCGGTGCAGGCGGATGGCAAGGTGGTCATCGGCGGCGACTTCACGAAGATTGATGGCGTCACGCGGAATTATCTGGCGCGGCTGAATGCGGATGGCTCGTTGGACACGTCGTTCGACCCCGGCAACACCCTGCACGGTTCGGTTTACGCGCTGGCGCTGCCATCGGCAAGCACCTTGAGTTTTTCCAATGCCGGCTCTGGCGAGACCAACCAGACCATCAGCCTTGGCACGGCCACCGCCGGAACGATGACTGCCAATTATTCAGGCACCAACATGGATATGATGGTGTTTTATGGCGATACAAATGTTGCCGCCGGCACGGGAGTTTTGATTTACGACACCGGCAATGTCACCGGCAGCGGCACCTTTACGCTTGCCATTGGCCCGATCGGCGGCATAACCACCAACATCGTCACCATCGTCATGAACCAGGGTGCCGGTGCAAGTGGCAGCCCGTGGTCTTACAACGGCACAATCAGCATACCATCATCACTCAATGGAATGATTGCCGCCGGCGGGCAGTTTAATGTCGCCGGGCAGGGGTATGCCAACATTGTGCGCTTCACCACCAACGGGGTGCTGGACACCAGCTTTAATCCCGGCACGGGAATGGACGGCAAGGTGCTGGCGCTCGCCTGGCAGCCCAACAATCAAATCATTGCAGGCGGCGTTTTCACGCACGTCAATGGCAGCGCTTACAACCGCATCGTGCGGCTCAACGCCGACGGTTCGATTGACACGACCAATTTCTATGTCGGCACCGGCGCAAACGACGTGGTCTACAACATCACCCTGCAGTCGCAGTCCAGTTCGATATATGTCGGCGGTCAATTTTCATCGTTCAATGGCACGCACCGTCTTGGCTTCACCCGTCTGTATTCCAACGGCACGGTGGACACGACGTTCATGGACATGGCTTACGACCAGTTTGCCGGCTTGAAGCGGATTTATTCCTACGACCTGCCCGGAGTCTATGCCTCGGGCGTTCAGAGCGACGGCAACGTGATGATCGGCGGCTCCTTTGATCAGGTGGGCGGCGGCCAGGCGGATCCAAATGTGTGCAATGTTTTGGACGATGAACTGTATTACACCGAGAGTTTTGGAGATCCGAATTTGTGGGTGGAACCCAAGACGCGCGACGGGGTTCGCAACCGCAGCGGCATCGCCCGCTTGATTGGCGGCGCGACGCCCGGACCCGGCAACATCGGGATGCAGCAGGCCAGTTTTTCGGCGAACAACAACCAGTCGTCGCTTTCCGTGGGTCTGGTGCGGACCAACGGCAATTTGGGGCCGGTTTCGGCGGTGTTTTCCGTCGTGCCGATCCTGGCGCAAAACGGCAGCGACTATGCCTATTACGGCACTCCGCCGTTGTATTGGATAGACTGGGAATATCTGACGCATCCCTCGCGCATGCATGAGGACGGTTTGTCCGGCGTGGACGGTTTTCTGGTGGATCCTTATGGTTTGAGCCTGCCGCGCTCCGATCTGGCAATCAACAACCTGTCCACAGTCACAGTCAGCATTCTCAAGGACACACAGAATCCTGGCAATTTGAGCGCCCAGTTCCAACTGGCCAATCCGGCGCAGGCCGACCAGTTTTATCTGGGTGGCGAAAACATTCCCCTCGGCGGCGCACTGGGTGCTTCATCCGCCCCGCTGACCATCGTGGACACCACCCAGACGCCGGGCGTCTTTGGTTTCAGTTCCTCCAATTTTGTAGCGACCAGCTCCAGCGCGCCGATTAGCGTCCTCCGGAGCAATGGCATTGTCGGCAACATCACCGTGAGATATTCCACCATTAACAGCAACAGCACCGCAGTGGTGGGCACGGATTACACCGGCCTCACCAATGCCGGGCCGTTGGTTTTCGGCCCGGGCGTCGTCAGCAACGGATTTACGGTCACGCTAAAACAGAATGGTTACATTTATACAAACATGACCGAGAAGACGGTTTGTCTGGCGCTGTCGTCGCTTGGGAATTCGCCGCCGGGCGCGACCTATGGAATTTCAAATGCCATTCTCCGTCTCATCAATCCCAATTACAAGGGCTATCTGACGCTTGCCGCCACCAACTTCAGCGGTGCTGAAAGCTCCGGTTCCATCACCTTTGTCGTCAACCGCGTCGCCGGCAGTTTGGGCAGTGTTTCCGTTCAATATGCCACCACCAACGGCTCGGCCCTGGATGGCCGGGATTACATCGGGTCAACCAACACCTTGAACTGGAACAGCGGGGATGTTTCGCAAAAAACAATCACCGTGCCTCTCATCAACACCGGCGTGGTCGGCACCACCAACCGGCAGTTTGGCGTTTCCCTGTTTAATCCCATGGTGGGTTCCACCAATACCCCGTCGCTCATGGGTGCCATCAGCAATGCCACGCTCACCATCACCGATGACAACAGCTACGGCTCGTTGCAGTTCAGCGCGCCGGTTTACAACGTCAATGAAAACGGCGGCAGTGCCACCATCACCGTCATTCGCACCGGTGCCGCTGTCGGGCAGGTGTCCGTCAATTATGCCACCGGCCCCGGCGTGAACACGTTTGCCGGCGTCAACTATTCCAACACCGTCGGCACCCTCGTTTTTGCCGCAGGCCAGACCAGCGCCAGCTTCGCCGTGCCAGTCATGGATGATGGAATCGTGGACGGCGCACCGGCCAGTTTCTACTTCAATGTTGCGCTGTCCAATCCGACCAATGCGGCGCTGGGTTCGACGACCGCCGCAATTGTGCAGATTTTGGATGCCGAATCTTACAACCGTCCGCCCGGTTCGCCGGATGCCGGATTTATCGCCGCCGGCATGAATGGCAATGTGTTCACACTCGCGCTGCAACCCGGCGGGCAGATTCTCGCCGGCGGCAATTTCACCGCCGTGGGTTCCACAAGCGAGGGCAGCTTTGCCCGCCTGAACCCGGACGGCACCCTGGACACCACATTCCTTTCCGGCCTGGCCGGGGCGAACGGCTCGGTGCAATCCATCGTGTGCCAGACCGACGGTCGCATTTTGGTGGGCGGCTCCTTTGGTTCCGTTGACGGATACTACCGTAATTTTATTGCGCGGGTGATGACCGACGGTTCCTTGGACACCAGTTTCAATCCTGGATCCGGCGCGGACAACGTCGTGGATGCCGTGGCCGAGACATTCGTTGCCGGTGTGCGCAAGATTTATGTGGGCGGTGCCTTTGGCAACATCAGCAGTTCTCCCAGCCCCGGCATCGGGCGCCTGAACAATGACGGTTCCGCCGATGCTTCATTCTCCGTCGGCTCTGGCGCGGATGGCGCGGTCTTTGCCATCGCCGCTTATCCAACCAATTCCATTTACGCTGGCAAGGTCTTGATTGGCGGCAACTTTGCGCATTTCAACGGAACGACCATAGGCGGGCTGGCGCGCTTGAACGTGGACGGCTCGCTCGACACGAATTTCAATGCCGGCTTCGGCCTCGGAGCCGCCGGTGCGGTCCGCGCGCTGGCCATTCAAGTGGACGGCCGCGTGGTGGTGGGCGGCAGCTTCACCAACTTCAATGGCGCGCCCATCAAGTATCTGGTCCGTTTGAACACCGACGGAACCGTGGACACCAGTTTTATCGCCAGTGCAAGCGACTCGGTCGAAGGCATCACGTTGCAGCCGGACAATCGGATCATTTTGGTGGGCCAGTTCACCCAGGCCGATGGCGTTACGCGCAATCACATCACCCGCCTTCTGCCGACCGGCGCGACGGATCCCACGATCAATTTCGGGGACGGCGCCAACGGCGACGTGGACACCGTCGTCGTCCAGCCATCGGACGGCATGTTGGTCATTGGTGGCAATTTCAGCCAGTATGATGACCAGTCGTATGCGTCCATCGCGCGCATTTACGGCGGTTCGGTCACCGGCTCCGGCCAGTTTGAATTTACCACGGCAAATTATCAGGTGGATGAAACTGGAAATTACGCGCAGATCACAATCCGTCGCACTGGAGGCACCAGCGGAACCAACGCCGATGATTCGGGCGACATCTTCGTCAATTTTGCGACGACCAACAACGGCACGGCGGCGGCCAATGTCAATTACACGCCTGTCAACCTGAATGTGGACTTCCCGGCGGGAGAAGTTTTGCGGACAGTGGTCGTTCCCGTGATGGACGACTATGTCATCACGCCCAATTTGACGGTGGGCCTGGTGCTGTCCAGTCCGGCACCCGCGGGCGGACTGGGCAACCAGCCGACGGCGACGCTGACGATCTTGAACGATGACAGCGCGGTGAGTTTTTCATCCACCTTCTACACGGTGCTGAAGAACACCCCGGACGGCATGGCGACCATAGACATCTCACGTCAGGGCGGATCGAGCAATACCTGCACGGTGGGCTTTTATACGACGACCAATGGCACGGCCACCCCCATCACCGATTATACTCCCGTCAGTGGGACTGTGACCTTTAATCCGGGCGATACGGACAAGACGTTCCAGATTCCCATCAACAACAACGGTTTGGCGGAGGGCAATCGAACGGTCGGCTTGGTCTTGACCAACGCCATCAACACGCTCTTGTTCGCGCCGTCCAACGCGACATTGACCATCATTGACACCACCCCTGCGGCGGGATTGATTGATTTTTCCGCGACAAATTACGTGGTCAATTCAACCGACCCCAATGCTGCTGTCGTTGTCCTGCGCACCAACGGGTCCGTCGGCTCCGCCACTGTTTATTATGCTACGGTTCCCGGCAACGCGTTGCCGGGCGTAGATTACAATTCGGTCAGCGGCTCGGTGACCTTTGGCGATGGCGACTCCGATAACAAGACCATCCTCGTGCCGCTGGTGAACAATCATCAAGTGCAACCCCCGGTGAACTTCTCGGTGGTGCTGTGGACGAATTCAACAAGCGGTGCGACATTGATTAATCCAACGAACACCACCGTCACCATCATCAATAACAACTTCGGCGTCGCATTCGTTAATGGCACCAATTATGTCAACGAGACCAACAGCTCCGGCATCATCTTTGTCCAGCGCATCGGCAATCCCACCAATGGCTTCCAGGTGAATTATGCCACCACCGACGGCACGGCACGCGCGGGAATCAATTATAACAACACCGCCGGCACGATGTCCTTTGCCAGCGGCGAGGTCCTCAAGACAATCACCGTGCCCCTTTTCAATAATTATCTGACGACCAATTTGACGTTCGGCATGACTTTGTCCAGTCCCACCGCCGGCGCGAAACTGGTGGTGCCCAGCAACGCGGTGGTGATTCTCCAGGCGGGCATGGCGGGATTGAGTTTCACCAACCCGGCCATGAGTGTGTTCAAGGATGTCGGAACGGCCATTGTTCCCGTCGTTTGCTCCAATCCTGGAATTGAGCCGGTGATTGTGGATTCTAACACTGTGCCGTTGTCTGTGCAGTATTACACCGTGGACGGCACGGCGGTGAACGGGCAGGATTATACCGCCGTCAGCGGCACACTGGTCTTCACCAACGGCGCCGGGACCAACAACATCAGCGTTCCGGTCAGCAACAACAGCCTGATCACCGGCAACCGCACCTTCACGGTGGTCCTGACCAACGCGACCGCGCCCGGCAAAATCACTTCGCCCAGCAACCAGGTTGTGACCATCATTGACAGCAATTCCGGCTTGAGCTTCTCAAGCCCGGTTTACAGCGTGCTTCGGAATGGTGTGTTCCAGACGATAACCATCATTCGCACGGACAATACCAACACGGAGTCCAGGGTCAATTTTACCACCATTGATGGCACGGGCATCGCCTACACGGATTATCTCCCGACCAATGGCACATGCATTTTCACCAACGGCGTCACCAGCCAGACGTTCACCGTGACCGTGCTTGCGGGCACAACGGTTCAGCCGGACAAGACAGTGCTGCTGCAATTGTCAAACCCCCGGCCGACCGGCAGCTTCCTGTCGCCGCCCAGTGCCGCCGTTCTGACCATTCACGACAACAGCGGCAGCTTGGTGGTTCCCGCCGGTTCGACGCTCATCGGTGAGAGTTTTAAACCCGCCAATGGCATTATTGACCCGGGTGAAACCGTGACAAACCTGTTTGCCTTCCGCGCTGCCGGCGGCAACAGCGTGACCAATCTGTATGCCACGCTCCTGGCAACCAACGGCGTCACCTCGCCGTCGCCCACAACCGCCGTCGGCTACGGCCGGTTGAACGTCGGCGGTCCATCGGCTTCGCGGGCGTTCAGTTTTACGGCCAGCGGCACCAACAGCCAGCAGATATTCCCGACATTTCTTCTTAACAATGGCGTGACGAACATCGGCACCGCGCAGTTCACCTACACGTTGGGCACCTGGACGACAAAGTTCTACAACACCAACGCCATCGTCATCAACGCCGGCACGCAGAGTGCCGCCGTGCCGGGGTCGCCTTATCCGTCCACCATCACCGTCAGCAATCTGGGTGGCATTCTCATCAAAGCCACGGTGACGCTGACAAACATGGCCCATACCGCGCCTTCCGCCATCAATACCCTGCTGGTGTCGCCCAGCCAAAATGACACGTTGTTCATGTCACACTCGGGCGGCGGGGAATATGGAGGGGCGATCAGCGGCGTCACGCTTACCTTTGATGACGCGGCCACCAATTCACTGCCGTTTAACGGTCAAATCACCAACGGCGTCTATAAACCGACCCGGTTTGGCGGAGCGCCCATTTTCCCCTGACAGCCATGCGCACCCTCAAACCAACAGCATTTATGAGGAACAGATTTTTTAAGATTGGCATGAGACTGGCGGCGGCAGGCGCGATGATATTTTCGAGCGCCGCCGTGGCGGCACCCGCGATGAAGACATTGTCCGGCCATGTGCCGCCCGCCATATCCCGTTTGCAGGCGAAGGGATCATTGCCGGCAACGAACAGCCTGCGCCTGGCCCTTGGCCTGCCGCTGCGAAACGGGGCCGCGCTCTCGAATCTACTGCAACAGATTTACGATCCGGCCAGCCCCAATTATCACCATTACCTCACGCCGGAAGAGTTCACCGCGCAGTTTGGCCCGACCGAGGAGGATTATCAGAAGGTGATTGCCTTCGCCAAGGCCAGCGGTTTGACGGTCGTCGGCACGCACCCCAACCGGATGCTTCTGGACGTTTCTGGTAACGCCGGAAATGTTGGGAGCGCCTTCCACGTCGCTTTCCGGGTTTATCATCACCCGACGGAAAATCGCGACTTTTATGCGCCGGACACAAATCCGACCGTGGATGCGTCGCTGCCGATTTTGCACATCAGCGGCTTGGAGAATTATTCGACGGCGCATCCGGCGCTCAAAAGCCGGCCAGCCAGCCAGCCGGTGGCTGGAAAAGTTGCCGCCGTGGGTTCCGCGTCGGGTGGCAAGCCCGCCATCGGCTCCGGGCCGGGCGGGACTTATGAGGGCAACGATTTCCGCACCGCTTATGTGCCGGGCACGTCTTTGACCGGGTCGGGACAGAGCGTGGGCTTGTTTGAAATGGACGGATTCTATGCCAGCGATGTCACGGCCTATGAAAATCAAATAGGCCTGACCGGCAACCTTCCGCAAGTGGTTGTTGTGCCGGTGGACGGCGGGGTGCCCGTGCCGACCCCATTTGGCAATCCCGAGGTGTCCTTGGACATTGACATGGTTCTCTCCATGTCGCCGGGTGTTTCAACAATATACGTCTATGAGGGACCCAACGAGAATGGTGTTTTTGATGATCTCTTGAGCCGGATGGCCAATGATAATCTGGTCAAACAGATTGGTTGTTCGTGGTATATCTTTGACGGCCCCCCCGATCCCGTTGCCGAGGCGATTTTTCAGCAGATGGCCTTGCAGGGTCAAACGTTTTTTACCGCATCGGGAGATTCTGACGCCTACACGGGGTTGATCCCGTTTCCGGGTGACAGCCCCCATATTACCACGGTTGGAGGAACCACGCTGACGACGGGGACGGCTGCCAGTTACACCTCGGAAACCGTGTGGAATTGGGGAATTGAATACGGCGACGATGGTGTTGGCAGCAGTGGCGGCATCAGCACGACCTATTCGATACCGAGCTGGCAGACCAATGTCAGCTTTGCCGCCAATGGCGGTTCCGCGACCATGCGGAATGTCCCGGATGTGGCGCTGACGGCTGATTATGTCTGGGTGATTTACGGTGATGGCGAATCTGATTGGTTTGGCGGCACCAGTTGCGCCGCGCCGTTGTGGGCGGGGTTCACTACCTTGGTCAACCAGCAGGCGGCGCTCAACGGCCACGCCGTGGTCGGCTTTCTCAATCCGGCCCTCTACGCCATCGCCGCCGACGGACAGAATTATAGAAATTGTTTTCACGACATCACGACGGGCAACAACGAGTGGAGTGGCAGCCCGAATCTGTTTTCCGCCACAAGGAGCTACGACCTTTGCACCGGTCTGGGCACTCCCAACGGCACCAATTTGATCAATGCGCTGGTGTCCACCAGCACCTCCATCACCCACCTTTCCCCGCCGTCACCGCCGTATGGCTCGACGCTCGCCACCCTCGCCGGCGCTAATCCGAACGGCAACTGGTATCTTTATGAGCTGGACGATGGCGTGTTTGATTCCGGTGTGATTACCAACGGATGGATATTGAGTTTGACTACGGCCAGCCCCGTTGGCGGGGCGGCGGACAACGCTCTTTCCATGACCGTCTCCGCCGGCAACATCGCCGTTGGCGGCAGTGGTGCATACATTCTCACGGTGACCAATTATGGACCGTCATCCGCGACCAATGTTCTGGTATCGGACAATCTTCCGTCAGGCGTCACCTTTGTTTCTGCAACGCCCACGCTGGGGTCGGTCACTCTCGTCGGAACGACGCTTGAGTGGAACGTCGGCGTTACCAATGCCGGCCAGTTCGTGCTTGCCACCAACACCGGCGCCCAGCTCACGGTGACCGTGCAGCTGCCGGACTATGGCTTCTTCACCAGCTACGCCATCGTCACCGCCGGCACACCCGATCTGAATCCTGACGACGCTTCGGCCAGTGCAACCCTCAACGCCATCATCGTCACGCCACCGCAGCTTTCCGGGGCCGCCACGGGGTCCGGCGGAAAATTCCTATTCTCTGTGACCAGCGGATCGGGCCAGACCAACGTCGTCCAGTCCTCGACCAACCTGATCAACTGGGTTCCGGTCTTCACCAACGTCGGTCCATTCACCTTTACGAACACGATTCTTCCGGGCTATCCGGTTCAGTTCTATCGTGACCTCATCCTCGGCCCGTAGCGGGCCGTTGACCAATGAAAGTCTGCGGCTTGACTGGCGGCGTGGGCATGGGCAAATCCACCGCCGCCCGTTTTCTCCGTGAACGCGGCGTGTCCGTCGTGGACACCGATGAATTCGCCCGCCAGCTTGTCCGGCCCGGCCGGCCAGCCCTCGTTGAAATCCAGTCCGCCTTTGGCACAAAAATCATCGGCCCGGCGGGCGAATTGAACCGCGCCGAACTCGCCCGGATTGTTTTTGAGGATACTGGCGCCCGCAAAAAACTTGAGGCCATCCTGCATCCGCCCATCCGTGAACGCTGGATCGCCCAGATCGAAGCCTGGCGCGCGGAACATCATCCGCTTGCCGTTGTCGTCATTCCATTGTTGTTTGAAACGCAGTCGGAATCGCACTTCGACAAAATCATTTGCGTCGCCTGTTCCGCCGCCGCGCAGCATGAACGGCTTCTGGCGCGCGGCTGGACGCCGGAACAAATCCGGCAGCGCATCGCCGCCCAGATGCCGGCCGGACAGAAGATCGCCCGCGCCGATTTTGTCATCTGGACCGATGGCGCGCTGGAAGTTCATGCGCGGCAGATTGATGAAATCATGGCAAAGTTGTAGCCGCAAGGTTGCGACTTCGCTAAAGTGCCTCCATGATTCTCTCTCGCGAAGAGCTGCGCAGCCTGGTTGAGCTGACCCATCAATCGCCGCACTCGCTGCTCGGCATGCAGCCGCTCGGCGGCAAATCCGGACTCGTCGTCCGCGCCCTGCTCCCGGACGCGGCCAGAGTCGAAATCCAGCCCACGCACGAAAAGGACAAACCGGCGTTTGAGTTGAAACGGATTCCCAAGACCGACGTCTTTGAGGCTGTCACCAATCTGGCCAGCAAGGTCTATGCCTACGATCTCGTCATCACCGATCATCAGGGCCGTGTTCGCCGCACACGCGACGCTTTTTCATTTCTGCCAACGTTGGGCGAAGATGATTTGTTTCTCTTCGGCAAGGGCGATGAGCGTAAAATTTTTGAGAAGCTCGGTGCGCAGCTACGCGTGATTGACGGCGTTCCCGGCACCAGCTTCGCCGTCTGGGCGCCGAATGCCCAGCGCGTCAGCGTCGTCGGCGATTTCAACAACTGGGACGGCCGGTTCCATCCCATGCGGCTGCTCGGCGCTTCCGGCGTCTGGGAGATTTTCATTCCGGGCGCGGGGCAGGGCGCGCATTACAAATTTGAGATCCGCGACGCGCATGGCCGCATCAAGCTGAACACCGACCCGTTCGGATTTTTCTTCGAGGTCGCGCCCAAGCAGGCCGCCATCGTCTGGGAGACGAAACATTTCAAGTGGAGCGATGTCACTTGGTTGAAAAAGCGCCGCGAACGCGACGCGCTGCGCTCGCCGATGAGCATTTATGAGGTTCACATTGGTTCGTGGCAGAAGAAAACCGCGACGGAATCCTGGAGCTACCGCGAACTGGCCAGGCCGCTCGTCGAATACGTCAAGCGCCTCGGCTTCACGCACATCGAATTTCTGCCGGTGGCCGAACACGCCTATTATCCGTCGTGGGGTTACCAAGTCACCGGTTTTTACGCGCCGACCAGCCGGTTCGGCACACCGGACGATTTCCAGTTTCTTGTCAACGCGCTGCACGAGGCCGGCATCGGCGTGATCGTGGACTGGGTCCCGGCGCATTTTCCGCGCGACGAGTGGGCGCTCGCGAAATTCGACGGGACGGCGCTGTTCGAGCACGAGGATCCGCGCAAAGGCGCGCATCAGGACTGGGGCACGCTTATTTTCAATTTTGGTCGGAACGAGGTTTCCAATTTTCTCGTCGCCAACGCGCTCTTCTGGTGCGAACGATTTCACATTGACGGCCTGCGCGTGGACGCCGTCGCCTCGATGCTTTACCTCGATTATTCGCGCAAGGCAGGCGAATGGATTCCCAACCAGTTCGGTGGCCGCGAAAATCTGGAGGCGATTGAATTCCTGAAAAAGTTCAACCACCTCACGCACACGGAATTCCCCGGCGTGATGACCATTGCCGAGGAATCCACCGCCTGGCCGCTCGTGACGCGCCCGCCGTATCTCGGCGGCCTGGGCTTCTCGTTCAAATGGAACATGGGCTGGATGCACGACACGCTTGGCTACTTCAAGCATGAGCCGGTTCATCGTAAATATCACCAGAACGACCTCACGTTCGCGATGCTCTATCATTTCAACGAAAATTTCATCCTGCCGCTCTCGCACGACGAGGTGGTTCACGGCAAGCTTTCGTTGATTGGCCGGATGCCAGGCGACGACTGGCAGAAATTTGCCAACCTCCGGACGCTGCTCGCGTATCAATGGCTGTTCCCCGGCAAAAAACTAATGTTCATGGGCGGCGAAATCGGCCAGAGCAAGGAATGGAACGAAAACGCGCAATTGGATTGGTGGCTGCTTGACGCCGGGCCGTTCCATCGCGGCCTGCAAAAATTCGTCGGGGACCTGAACAAACTTTACGCCGCCACGCCCGCGCTGTGGCAGGCGGATTACGACCACGCCGGCTTCTGGTGGATTGACTGCAATGACCGGGAAAACAGCATTCTTTCGTTCATGCGCCAGACCGCCGACGGTTCAAAACAGTTCGCCGTCATTCTGAATCTCACGCCGGTGCCGCGTCCGAATTATCGCATCGGCCTGCCGCGCGCGGGCAAATGGCGCGAGGTGCTGAACAGCGACACCGGAATCTACGGCGGCGGCAACACTGGAAATTTGGGCGGCGTGACGGCCGGAAACATCCCGTGTCACGGCCAGCAGCACTCGGCGGAATTTTATCTGCCGCCGTTGAGCGCGGTGGCGTTTGTGCCGGAATAGAATGTCTGGGACTGACCCCTTGACGGCGGTGCGTAACACTCGAAAGTATGATAAGAATGTTTTGACAAGAAGAAATGGTTGCATTAAACAGATTCCACAAAACTCATCAGATGTGCGTGGAATTTTGCCGCAAAGAGCATTATGCATCAATTCTCGACGGAAATTCCGATTCTTGCAATGAGCGGTTTTGCTGAGACTCATGTCATCAGTGCAAGGGGCATTTTCCTGCTGATCTTGTTTGGATTTCTGGCTTATTTGGTTTCGCCGCTGAATCCCATGGACAAAAAGGAGCGGCGCAATCTCCTGCTTGTTTATCCAGCGCTGATAATCATTTATTGGTATCTGATTTACATCAGGATGCTGTCGTTAACTCCCAATGTGCATTATTTACTGGACCCAGATTCAGGTGGCGCATGGGTGGCTGATTCATTGATTTGTTTGGTTTTTGGCGCAGTGTTTTCTTCAGTTATAGCATTGTCAGGCGGTATCGCCCGGCGTTGCTACGGAATTATGTTTCTGGTTACCTTCATCTATTTGATCGTGACGCTTACGCTCCACCGTCCGCTTATGATGAGGTTGTAACGATGAAAGGCGAATCGAACATTGTTGGGTTTTTAGCGCGACTGGCTTTGTTGCTGGCCAAAGCCTTCATTGTTACCGGATTTGTTCTGTGGTATATGGTTTCAACTCAATATCTGGGAGAAACCAGATACGTCTACGTTCCATTCGAAGATTGGGGTCGCCCCGGCATTGGAGATGAATATTACCGTGAATTTACACTCCCGTTCATTTGGATTTGTGTCTTCTGCGTGGTGTTCTTTCTCGCCGACGGCATCCTGAAATTCAGAAACAAAAAATACCAGGAATGTGTGTCCACGCTTGTCTTTACGGCGCTGGGAATTCTGCTTCTATTGGTGACAAACGTGCAAATCTCAAATCTCCTTTTTGCCTACATTGGGCCGATTGTAGATACAGCGATGAATGGCGTGATGGCGGTTTTGTCTTTTGTCGGATTGAGACGTTTCAAAAGCCGGGCGTTTGTTTATTGGACTTGGGGTTATTCGCTCAATTTCGTTCGTGAGATTGGAGTGGGAATCTCCACACAAATAAACCGGTCTCCATACGGTGGTTTCGATTCGAGCGAATGGATGGGTTATGCCTCTTGGTATAGGCACGAATGGCAGGGGCATTACCTGTGGAATGTCATGCCCAATGGTTTCGTTTTAGAGCTATACTGGTTGAGTTACATCGTTTCGGGGGTGCTCATTGCAGCGGGGTTGTTTTTACTGGTTCGCCAGTCTTGGTCGGGAGGGTTCCGCACTATATCAACTTGCACCGCACAACTCGTTGCCGTGGGTGTTTTGGTGATGATGATGCTTACGCCTCAATCTCTGCTCCTCTTTGGTTCGCCGACATTTATAACGGCGCTGTTGGTGAACGCCCTGATGCTCGGTTGTTCACTGGCGGGTTGGTGGCGTCCCGGTCACCAGTATTTTAAGCTATGGGCGTGGGCCGCCGGGCTCAGGCTTCTGCTGACGATTGTGATGCAACCTCCACGCAATTGGGCATGGCCTCCAGCTCAATCTGACAGAGTCATACTTGAATTCATGGTGGTTGCATTGTTGATTGAAGGATTTCTGATGATTGTTGGACTGGCATTGGCGTTACGACAACCAAAGCCAGAATCTCGTGCGCACACATCTGACAAAGGCAATATGATGGCGAACGAAGTCAGTGGAGGCGCATCGGTTATTTGAACCAACCCTGAACAAAGGGCATTGCCATGACTGACAAACCGTAAAGGTGTCAGTCCTGATTTGCTTCGGCGTTGGCTCACGGCGAGCCATTTCTAACGCGTTGGAAACTGTTCCAGCTTCGGCGTGACGCCTTCGCGCCTGTCCGGCTGAAAATCCGCCGTGAGCCAGTAGACGGTGAAAGTCGTTTTGCCCGCCAGCGCCAGCGTTTCCAGCATCTCCCAATCCGTGACGCCGCACGCCGCGAAGCTGTGCCGATAGAAATGCCAAGTGTCCATCGCGTTCTCAAACGGTCGCAGGCCGACGCTCAATTTCCCCTTGAGCGCGCTCCGCACGGCTCCCCAATCGGCATCGTCAAGGATTACGCGACCGGGCACAAGCCGCTGGCGCAATTTCGCCGCCGTCTTTTCATTTTTCACGGTAGCAAATCCATCCAGCGAATCTTCCGTCGTGTGCAGTAGCAACAACGGCGGCTGGAACGTGGCCTCAATGTGGGTTTGATTTGTCAGTGCCGTCACCGCGTCGAGCAGCGAGGGACTGGCATTCGTCAAGGTTGCGTGCGCCCGCCGGAAAAAATAAAGTTCATCCGTCGCGCCCGGCATGAAGATGATCGCTTTCACGACGCCGTTGGACTGGAAGGCGTCCAGCATGAGTGGCACGCAGTTCGTCCGGTTCAGCTCCGTCATCCCGTTTTGCGGGACGCCCAGCGGCATCCCGGCAAGCGCCTCCTGCCATGGCTCGCCGGCGGACGCGCCGCATGCGGTGGCACAGAACAGGAGCAGGCCAATCCATTTCGAGAATTTTTTCATGCCGGACGCCGGAAACGTAGTCAACCGCCCCCGCGCCGTCAACGTGTTGGACTTGAAAATTGAAACCGAAAACTTGAAACTCGTCGCAAATGAAACTGATTTCCTGGAATGTCAACGGCCTGCGCGCCGTGCTGAAGAAAAACTTTCTGGAGTTTCTTGAAGCCGAGAAGCCCGATGTGTTGTGCCTACAGGAAACCAAATGCACGCCCGACCAGGTGGAGCAGCTCTGGCCCGCGAAATACACGACCTGCTGGAACAGCGCGGAGAAAAAGGGCTATTCCGGCACGGCTATTTTCACGAAGCCGCGGCCGTTGAATGTCGTGCCGCACATCGGCATTGCCGAGCATGACAAGGAAGGCCGCGTGCTCACCGCCGAGTTCGAGGATTTTTTTCTCGTCAACGTTTATGTGCCCAATTCCCAGCGCGAACTTGCCCGGCTCGCCTACCGGCAGCGGTGGGACGCGGATTTTTTGAAGTTCTTGAAAAAGCTGGAGAAGCGGAAGCCGGTGATTTTCTGCGGCGACCTCAACGTGGCGCACGCGGAGATGGACCTCGCCAATCCCAAGGCCAACGTTCACAATCACGGCTTCACCGCCGAGGAGCGAATGGGCTTTGACGCCTTTGTGAACGCCGGCTTCCTCGACACGTATCGCGAATTCGAGCAGGGCGGGGGACATTATACTTGGTGGAGTCCGATGGGCGGGGCGCGCGCCCGGAACATCGGGTGGCGCATTGACTATTTCCTCATTTCAAAATCGCTGCGCCCGCGCCTGAAGCGCGCCTTCATCCAGCCGGATGTGTTGGGCAGCGATCATTGCCCGATCGGGATCGAACTGGATTAGCGTGCGCCGGTAAAAAATGGGCGCGCGTTATTTTGCACGCGCCGCCGCCAATGGTTTAAGCAACCAAGCCACCAAGTTGGGAAAGCCCGCCGCCTTGTTTCTTTGTTGATCAAGAAACAAGGACGGAGAAGAATCCAAATGGATTTCAGGACCAGGCTGCAAGAATCTTTTCCGCCGCCACGACCTGTTCCGCCGAGCCGGTGAAATTGTATTTGAATTTTCCAGCCCTGCGGGTGACATGAACCTCGATGGTTTCCAGGCCGCGGTTTTTCATCCGCAAGCGGAGTTGTTTGTAAATTTCCTTGATGCCATGTTGTTGCAGGCTTTTGCTCATGCTTCAGCTTCGGTGCGCGCCGGGCATATAGCAATGTTAAACGCCGGTTATTTTGGATACCGTCGGACGCAATCAATGCCTCGGGCTTCCAGCCCTTTGAATCAGCGCTTGAGAAATCGCGGCGTGTGTGGATTCCCACGCGCGATTTGCGTGACGATCTCCGGCACAACGCCGGAAACGTCCCGCGAAACCAACGAAAGGAAACACAGTGAAAACAGACACCAAACTGACGTATGCGGAAATCATCGCCCTGACGGTCGCCGAGCGTTACGCACTCATGGCCGACGGGGTGAAACTGGGCAAAAAAGTGGCTGAAACGCGCGACAACTTTCGCGCGGTGACGCCCCTTTACGCAAAGGTTGTGGCCGCGCTGAAACGCGACCATCGCCGGATGCTCGATGACAAGCTCATCGCGGCGGACACCACGTTCAAGGATTACTTCGCCCAAAACTGCGGCGGGGCGCTCCCTGGCCGGCTGGAAACGCTCGCGGCGTTTTTCAATTCGATGTGTCTGGTGGACGACGCCAGCGGGAAACCGCTGCTCGCCGAGGACTGTTACGATGTCGCCAGCGTCAACTCGCTGGAAATCGCCAACAAGTGCATCAACCACGTCAAGGAAAAGGCGCAGGCCGCCAGGACCGACTGGCGCGGTGACAACGACACGCTCGATGTCATCAACGCCCTGTCCAAACCCGGCGACGCCACGAAAAAGCTCAAGGAAATCCGCAAGCGCCAGAACCCGGAGAAATCCGAAACCGCCACCGACGAGAACGCCGTGGCGCTCACGCCCGAACACGCGATTGAGTTCCTCCTCGCGTGGATCAAGTCCAGCAAGGACAAGCCGGAAGAAAAGACCGCCGCGGTCTTTGCCGGCTCGGTTGAAATCGGCAACGCATGGGCGGAAAGCGGCATTGCCAATGAAACGCTCGACCGCTGGGATGCCAACATCCGCAACGGCGTTGCGCCGCACCTGGAAATCGTCCGCCAACCCGTCGCGGCCTAATCCGCCCCAAACCCGCAAGCCCGGACATGGAAACGTGTCCGGGCTTTTTTTGTGAAGTGAAGTAAAATCCCTTAAGAAAGGAACAGAATGAGACAATAACCGTCGCAAGACGCGCCAGCCCACCCGCTTATGCCAGGTGGAACGCAGAAAAGCCCGGACGTGTAAAAACGTCCGGGCTTTTTTTGTTTTTGTCCTGAAAGGTGGGGACAAGAAACGGGCGCGGTGTCTGAATCGCGGCCGTCCGCCGCGCTCCGGGTCGGAGTAGAAACGGCGCGCTGAAATGGCTCCGGGGAAACGGCTCCGGCCACAAAGAGTCCCCGGAACATTCAAAATCCCCCCTTTAATGGAGTTATGAAGCAAAAACGCAAACTGATCCACGCCATTCGCGCGTGGCTCCGCCGCCGCCGGCACGCCGACTGGCTGGCGCTTCAACGCGCCGCCGTATGAACGCCGAAATTTCCAACACCCCGCTCGACGGCCTCGCCGACTGCATCGCCGCCGCCCGCACGTTCTCCGACCTGGCGGACGCGCGCCGCCGCCTGCGGCACGCCGCCGGCATTCCCGATGCCGACCGGGGCGCGCTGGAAAACGCGCTCATCGCCCGCGAAAAATCCCTCCTCAATTTTTACCTGCCCAACCGCCCATGAATGCGACACACCCGCGGCCCCCGCGTCTCACGCCGGAAACGCTTGCCGACTGTCTTCGCCGGGGCTGCTACACCTGCCTGCACTGCTCCAGAATTTCACACGTCGGCGAATACTTTGAACCCGAACACACGCCCGGCTGCCCGCACTGCAAGAAACGCGGCGCGCTCCTGTGGCTCCCGCCCGTCCTCGACGACCGGCGGAACTAATCGCGATTTATGAAACGCGCCTGGCTCCTGTTCACCATTGCCTCCATCCAGTTTTCCGCGCTCGCCGCGACGCGCCCCGCCGATTGCGTGGACGCCATCGTGGGCGAGGCCGCCGGGGCGCCCTACATCGTCAAGCAGGGCGTCGCCGAGGCGCTCCGCAACCGCGGCACGCTTCACGGCGTCTATGGCCTTCACGCCGCGCACAACGCCGGCGAACCCGGCTGGGTCTGGCGCGACGCCCGCCGCGCCTGGACCGAATCCACCACCACCAACCTGGTGCATGGCGCAACCCATTTCGGAAACCTCGATGACGTGCGCAAGGGCACGTTCGCCGGCATGACCCTCACCGCCGTGCTCGGCACCGGCAGGAACGCCACCTACTTCTTCAAATAAATCTGTCATCCCGTAGCAGCGGACGTGAGTCCGCTCCAATAAAACGCCATTTATGAAACCCAATCCAGATGTCCTGATAGGATCATCCAGTCAACAAAAACACCTGAAATTCCTATGCGCCACCGCGCAGGAAAACATCGCCAAGCTTCCCGCGGAATGCTTTGGCGTCCTGCCATCCTGCGGACAAATCATCAAAATCAAGGCCGGCGAGTCCGGCTACTACCCGCTCAAATGCCAGCCGCCCGGCTGGAAAGAGGAGCCGCACCCGTATCCGACCGTGGATAAGCTCTGCGACGAATTGAACGCCGCCGACGGCATCACGCGCGGCCAGCGCAATGCGATGGAAAGCGGATCCATGTTCGGCTGGAATTGCCCCGGCGCAAACCCCGACAATTTCAACGCCGACGGAACTTACACGACATGAATTTTCTCTACCTCTTTGACAGCCTGTGGGAGACATGCTCCGACTTGCTGGAATTTGATTGCCCGGCGCCGCCCCCGCTGCGCCTCGCAATCATCGCCACGCATCCACCGCCCCGCTTTGGCGGACTGGATTGCCATGTCCGAAAGGAACGCGACTATGGCTAGTGAAGGTCCGACAATTCCATTCGCCTCCCGGCGCGTCTTAAGCGACGCGCCGGGTTTTTGTTTTTGGACACCCTAATTTTTTCCCGTGTCCAAACACAAAAACCCATGAAACGCCCCGCCTACGCCACCATCGCCGCCCTCGGCAACCTGTTCTGTCTGGTCTATTTCCGGGAACAGAAACCCGGCGGCGCCAGATCCAGCTACGTCCAAGGCTACGACGAGGGCGTGTTCCGCGAAGCCCGTGGCAGCGGCATCCCGCTGGTGGACTATCGCACCATGGATTTCAACGGTTACGAATTCCCCACCGTCGCCGAAACCTGCTCCCATTGTTTCGGCGGCGAATGGCCCCTGCAACGCTGGCTCGATGAAGTCCGCCGGCGCGGGGCCACCGTGACCGCCTTGTGATTCATTTTGGACTGGTGGGTGTGCCTGACTCCCGTGGCTCTGTTGGCGCAAGCCTTCAACCCTGCCGACTGGCGCAGCCCGAATGTGGAACGCGGAAACTCTCGCGCCAGTCCCACCCTGATTTTTATGCAAACCACACTCATCGTCCGCGTCGAACACTCTGAAACCATTTCTACCGGCAACATTGAGGCTTGGGTGGAACACATGCTTTCGCCCCAATGCCTCCCTGTCAACGACATCAACCCGCAGGCCGCGGAAATCGTCGAGGACAACATCCAGAACGTCACCGTTGAACCCCGATAATCCGTGTTTCATCCGTGTAAATCTGTGGCTAAATTCCTATGAACAAAATCCTTCCCCATCTTGACGCCGCCGAACACTTTGGCCAGGACTGCGTCTTTTGGAACAGCCACGGCGACGACTGGTTCCTGCAGCGCGACCAGATCAAGCTGCACCATTACAGCGGCAGCCTGTTCCTCTGGGACATCACCGACGCCATGAAGCCGGGCAAGTCCTGCACCGAATTCACCCTGCGCTGGAACAGCCACGACCATCTTCTTCCCGCCGGCCTGCGCAGCCTGTTCAAGCGCCACGACTACAACATGCGCGCCGTGTTCAATGAACTGCTGGCGCTGCCGTGGGAACAGCGCAAATGCTGGGCCGATGGCGCGCCCATTGACCCGCCCGGATCCGCCGGCTGGCAGGAAATGACCGGCCTCGCCGTCATCGCCAACCTCCCCGATTTCCCCGCCGCCCATTGCGAGCTTCACCGCATCGAGCGCCAGGCCATCCGCGTCTGGTCACCCTTCGCCGCCGTCCATCCGCTCAAGGAAAAGCCCAAGAAGTGGACGGTGTCCCATGTCGTGCGCGCCCTGCTCGCCGGCCAGTTTTCCCGGCTGGAATGCGATGGCGTCTATACCGACGATTACGCCTACGACAACGCCGTGAATTATCACAAGGGCGAATTCGGCCAGCGCCCCGGCGCGGCCGCCGCCTTTGCCCGCCGCATCCTCGAAAACCCCTCCGGCTGGTGGGCCTATCAGCGCGACGGCTTTGATCGCGTCTCCATCTGCTGCCACCATTTCGATTCCAACTCATTCACCTTTGAACTTATGAAACGATACAATCCCGCCGCGCAACTCGCGGCCACGCCATTGCCCGATGGCGACATTGCGGTCCACGCCGTCACCATCGAGCGCCCCACCGAACCCGGCGATCCGGACAAGACGCCCCGGAAGAAAAAATCCACAGTCCGCAATCCGCAATCCGTCAGCGTGATAACGCTGACAATTAACGAGGCCCGCGACCTGGTGGAACTCCGCTTTCCCGGCAAGCCGGACGAGGACGTGCGCGCCGAGATGAAGGCCGCCCGCTTCCGCTGGTATGGCCCGGCCGCCTGTTGGTATCACAAGCACACGCCCGAAAATCTGGCGTGGGCGCAGGCGTTCGTCGCCCGCCACGGCGGGGCGGCCGTCCCCGCGAGCCGTTCTGATTTTCCGCCGGAGCCAACCAAAATCGAGACGACCGTTCCGCAAGCAGAACCGGCGTCCCCGCTTTCGGCTCCGGTGGATGACTCTCGCGACGACACCGCGGCGGAGAACACCGCCAACGATATGAAGCTGGCCGCCCTCAAACCCGGCGAAGGCTTTCCAAAAGAAGAAACCAACATTATCCCCTTGCCGAACTCCGCAATCCACAATCCGCAATCCGCAATCCCCTCGTGGCGTCAGCGGTTTGCCCGCTGAATTTGTCGCTGTGCCGTCAGGTTGTTGCCGGCTGTTTGGTCAGCGGCGCAGACTAAAACGCAAATCAGCCGCCTCGGAAGGATAACCGAAATGCAATAAAACCTGCGGTTTGTGGATTCCGGTCAAAACCACCTAGCGCGGTGTGCGAGCGCCCAGCGTCCCGCCGCGCGCCAATTTTATGAACTCCGCAATCCGCAATCCGCAATCCGCAATCCCGCAGATCACCCTCGGCTACGTCCGCACCTCCACCAACCGGCAGGACTTGAGCATCGAGGCGCAGACCGAGCGCGTCCGGCGCGCCGCCGAGTATCACAAGACCGGCGAGCTGCGGGTCTTTTCCGCCGCCGACACCTCCGGCCGCCTGGAATTTCTCAAGCGGCGCGACGAAACCGCCGAGTTGCTGGCCACCGCGCGCGAGGCGCGCGCCAGGGGCGTCGAAGTCACCCTCATCGTTCCCAAGGTGGACCGGCTTGGCCGCGATTCCATAGATGTCAACCAGACCGTCCGTCTGTTCGACGAGCTGGGCGTCCGCATCATTTTTCTCGACATCAACGTGGACACCCGCACCGCGATGGGGCGCGCCTTCATGCAGATCGCCGCCGTCTTTGCCGAGCTGGAAGTGGCCACCATCCGCGAGCGCATCAAGACCGCGCTGGACACCAAGCGCAGCCACGGCCACCTCACCGGCAGCGTCACCTACGGCTGGAACGCCGAGCCGACCGGCGAAACCGGTTCCAACGGCAAGGCCATCCGCCGCCTCGTGGACAATGTGGAAGAACAGAAATGGATTTTGCACATGGTCGCCCGCCGCAACGAGGGCTGGACCGACTGGCAGATTGCCCGCGAACTCAACCGGTGCGGCGTCAAGACCAAGCGCGCCGGCGAACCCGTCAAGGTCAAGTGCGACCCGGACCTTCCCGGCGCGCAGCTCTCCCCGCGCGGCCACTTTTTCACCATCAAACCCGCCTCCGGCCTCTGGCAGGCCGAGCAGGTCACCACCCTTTTGAACTCCAAAACCGTCCGCGACTGGCTCGAAAGCCACAACTCCGCACTCCGCACTCCGCACTTTTATGACCTATCCCGAACTCCGCGACGCCGCCATGCGGCGCCTTGAACAACTCGGCCACGGCCGCCACTCCGACTGTTGCGCCCCGCCGTTGACCGGCAGGAACTCCCAAAAAGTCAAATTTGCAACGGTTCAAATCTAAAGCACCAAAACTAAAGCCTTTTCACAAACTAAGGCCTCTTCACACACCGTAAGCCAACCTCGCCACAAGAGAAAGCTGGGGCGGGGCTGCGCGTCGCACACCTTTCCCAGAATGCGGCCAAGGACCAATCACCACTACGCGTCATACGGTCGAAACCAGATGCCGGTCCGGTTGGATTGATAGGCTTTGGTTGACCATATGGCGTCCCCCACCAATCCCAACACCACTCATTAGCATTCCCGGCCATGTCATATAACCCATAACCATTTGCTGCAAATGATCCCACTGGACTCGTGCAAGGATATGCTCCGTTCGCGTAAGTTATGTTGTTGCCTTTCGGCCCTAAATCGTAGCCACCGGGGCCGTCAGAATCATAGTTGGCTTGGCTTTCGGATATCGTATTTCCCCACGGATACCTTTGACTACTCAGCCCGCCACGCGCCGCCTTCTCCCACTCTGCTTCCGTCGGCAACCGATAACCATTGGCCGTCCAATTCGGATAGACAGCATCCGAATCACCGTTCGTATAAACCTGCGTCAGCCCACTGTCTAAATAATACACCGGAATCAAACCCGACTGCTGCGACCGTGCATTGCACCACCTCACAGCGTCATGCCAAGTCACCGTCACTACCGGATGATTCGTAGCTTTAAACGAACCGTCATTATCGAAACCATAACCGCGATTTGTGCCCCAAATATACACCGTTTGCCATAAGCTATAACTCACTAAATTCGTGCCCATGTAAAACGCCGACACATAAACATTCGTGGGAACGGCATCCGAATCGCCATCCAAGGTGTCCCCCATTATAAAGGACCCCGCTGGAATTAGCACCATACCATCGGGCGTGATGGTCGGAATCTGAATTAAACGAAAGAACCTTGGGAGCGAGGTGTTGGTGACGGTTACGGCAGTCTGCATACCGTAAGTTCCCGGGATTGCATCACTGGCCGACACCCAGTTTGTCGAAGTTGGGCTGGTGCTGCTTTGCAAAACGTAATTTGTAGCCGTTACAGACCAAAAGATAATGGATTGATTGCGCCAAAGGCGCAATATTCAAAGACGGCTGCGCTTGATCAGAATGAATACCGACTATCAATACCAACGCCTTAAATAGTGGGTGAACTTTGGCTCCCATAAATAATTCAGGATATGATCGACTGAATGTTTCTGCTCTTTCTACGTCCGGATATATTAATCGAGATTTCCCATATGGTTTCTGGCCCACGACCGGCGTGAGACTTTTTCGTGATTTTCTTCCTGTTCCACCAGTTTGCAAAAACTTTTTTCCAGTCCGTTCCGGTTGTTCGGCTCAACTGCAACTCCAACTGGTTGGCTAGCGCGAACAGGCCCGTCACTCGCCACATGGTTTGATTTTTCATGGCAAAAATAAACGCGCGATTCCAGCGTTGCGGAACTATGCCAGCGTCTTGAGCCGGCGGTCCAAATCTTTCCGGTTAATGAGGTCAATGACCTGCACCTGTTCTGGATGCAATCGAAACAGCAGCCGGTAATCCGAACCAATCCGCTGCCGCATCACATTCGGGGTGGCCTTGAGCCGCAATGCCCCCACGAACGCAGCCGGTTCGCCCGCTGCCAATCGCCCAATCATGATCATCGCCGCACGCGCCGCTTGGCGCGGAAATCCGCCGAGTGTCTGTTTAAAGCCTTTTGGAAATTCGATCAGCCTGACCGGATGCACTTCCGGTGCGTCCTGCGGCAGCAGTAATTCCTCCTCCCGTTCCGCTGCCCCGGTTTCATCGGACGCGGTGGGCGCGGAGACGGCATTTTGACGGAGCATTTCCAGATCCGTCTGCGCCTTTTGCAAATCACGGCGAAGGGCATTGCGTTCATGGTGTCGTTCCTTCAGTGCGGACTTGAGACCCTCGACTTTACCGCGCAGTTCTTTCAATGCTTTCTCATCCACCATTGCCGATGCTTCCGGTGCCGCAGGGGCTGCGGGCGGCATTTTTTCGCGCCGGGCTATTTCCTTTTGCAGCCGCGTCAGCGATTCCTTGAGTTGCTGCACCTCTTGCGCCTTGGCTTCCAGCGCATGTTGGGCGTGGCGCAGGATCGCGGCATCCTTGCCGTCGTCTTTGCGGTCGGCCAGCCGTTCGTCAATGTAATTGCTGAATGGATCGTCTGGCGGCAGGTTCAAATGGTCGCGCGCTTCGAGCAGTTGGCCAAAACACGGCGTCAGCCGCTCTGGTGGCGTCAGGGGAAACGCGCTGCGATAGAGATAAATGCCCAGCGCCCGATATTTTGAAATCGTCACGCCATAGGCAAAGCCCATCAATTCCTCGAAATCTTCGGATTGCAGGCTCTTCAAGGCGGCGTCATTGATCAACTGGAGACATTTGGCCTCGTCGCCTTCGGCCAGCAACAGCCGGTCGCCCAATTCCAGTTTGTCCTCGGCAAAGCCGGTGGGTGCGCGCAATTTCATCAACTGCTCCGCAATGTCTTTCCGGCCATTGCGGGTCGCGGCGAACATGATATGGCCCCATGCCTCGGCGAGCGGCTCGGTGTAACCCAGCCGGGCCATCGCCTCCACCGCCCGGTCGAGCAGATTGAACGCACTGAGCCGGAGAAAATAAGCTTCCAGCAGCGGCGCGGGGATTTTAAGTGGATCGAGCCGTGCCATTTCAAACGGCTGCGTCCGTTCCAGCCGCGCGGCGGTCAGATGCGGTTCCGGAGCCGCCAGCAATTCCTCGTGCGTGAGGCCGGCGACCTCTGATGAATGATGGAGTCGCTGTTGGTCTTTTTCATAGCAACAGCGTTTGTATTTTTTGCCGCTGCCGCAATGGCAGGGATCATTGCGGCCCACGCGCGCCACCGCCCGGCACATGGTGGTGCCGGACGCCAGTTCGGTGCTGGGCTTGTCCTGCGTCCAGGCCAGCACCGGCAGCCGATAGGTGCCAAGCATCCTTTCACCAAATTCGCGGTAATTAATTTTCTTCTCGTTCCATTGTTCATCCGTCAGGGCCGGGTGTCTTTGCCGAAGCAAGGAGTCCAGTCCCGTGTCGTTTGCCAGTCCGGCAGTGGCCATGAGAAAACTAAAAACTTTTACATCGGCAGGCTCCCGCCGCGCCAGCGCCCGTGCCAGCGGAATCAACTGTCTGGGCAGGACACCCTCGCGATGTTCCTGGCACCAGAACGCGATCAAATGCAGCGTCTGCGCTTCGCAAGCCGGTTTCAAGCGCGTGTTTTCGATGGCGTCCACCAGATATTTCGCCACATCTCCGTGCATCCGCAGGGCGGCGGCGCCCAGCAGGCCATCATTCTGGAAAAACATCGCCCCGCGCGCCAGATGGCGGGCATCCACGCGCCGCTCCCGGCTCAAGGCAGCCACGACCACATGCATGAACGCCTTGACATCATTTTCTTGGACCGTTTCACCAATCAAGGCATCCAGTTCCGCATCATCTGCCGGCAACCTTTCGGCCACGCCCTCCACCGAGCCGCGGTGGGGCAGCGCCTGGTCAATGAATTGTCGCAATTCGGGGTTCATATGGAGATTTAAGCCCCGGCAACCGGCCGGACGGGCGAATCCGTTCCAACAACTTTTCTGCCGGCTCGTCGGCGGGGTTTTGGGGGACGAGTCTGCCGGCAAAGGCGCGGGCGAGGAATGGGAATGTCGAGTTTGTCAGGGTCCGCCTCGGCCCCGGTATCGCCGCCGCTCTGAACGAAGCAACCTTTCGCGCCAAAAAGATTCCGCGCCATGTGCTGGATGGTAGAAACGTAAACGAACGTGTGCGTGGAATTCGGGTTGGTCAGGTATTCATTCGGCAGCACCTTCGGGTCGAACGGTTCGTCGTCGCCAAAATCCTCCTTCTGAAACTTCTGGCTGTAAACCTCGTATTCCTGCGTGAGCTTGTTGCCCTGGTTGGTATCAAAGGCATTGAACGTGCGCACAGCCTGCGCCGCAAGCGCCTTGCGATCCACGAGAAACAGGATGCGGCGGAATTTCTTGCTCTCCAGCAGCCGGTAAATCTGCGCGACGGTCAGAAACGTATTGCCGGTGCCGGTGGCCATGGCGACGAGTAATTCGCGTTTGCTGGCGAACATGGCACTTTCCGTGGCGATGATGGAGGCAGCCTGATACGGACGCAGCCGGGTGATCCGTTCCGGCGGCGTGTCCAGCAACCACTTCCGTGACTTGCAGTCATCGAAGGCAAATTTTTCGGCCAAGGCCGGAGCCGTGTGAAAATTTACAAGGGTGCGTGAAACCGGTTTATCCGGCCGGACATCCAAGTGCCAGATGATTTCGCCATTTGTGGCGTAAAGAAACGGAACGCGGAAGCCTTTCCAGTTTCCGGGACCATTGAATGCGCCGGATGCATAACGCTTGGCCTGTTCCAACACGTTCTGGGGATTCACCGTGACTTTCTTGGCTTCGATGATGCCGATGAAAATACCATCCACGAACAAGGCGTAGTCGGCCGGGCCGTTCTCGGTGGGAAATTCGGTGACTGCGTGGCAGGTGAGCTTTGAGGTGTCGAGACCGGCGTGCCAAGGGATGATTTGCCAGGGCGGATTGAGCGCGCGGAGTTTGGTGTCAATCCGTAGTTTTCGGGTCAGCCATTCAGCCTCGTTCCCACCAGTTGACATGGCGTGGAGCTTATCGTATCCGCTCCGCGCCGCCAGCAATTTGTTCGCCGGTCGTCACCGTGCCGTGCTGCGCAAATGAAGTTTGAATTTGGCCCGGCTTTGGCAAATGATTTGGGCGGTTCACGCGAAACTAAATTTTTCTCATGTGTTCCCGCTACACCTACACGAAGAACGAGGCGAAGCTGTGGTTGCGGGATTTGATCTTGGTATTCGGCGCTGTGCCGCGCGCCAACATCCGCCCCACCGACCTCGGCCCGGTCATCGTGCCGGAGCATGACGGGGTTGCGTGCCGCGAATTGCATTGGGTCTGGGGTGTGCCGCGGGACAAAAGCCCGCTCATCAATGCCAGGAGCAAAACACTTGGCACGCTGGCGGCGTTCCGCCCACACCTGCATCAGCGTTGTCTGCTGCTGGCGGATGTATCTTATGAGAAAGGCGTCCTGTTCCGGCAACCGGACGGGCAGGCGTTTTGTCTGGCCGGGCTTTGGCGCGAGGAATCGGGCATCAAAAAATACACCATGCTCACCGCGTCGCCCAACGAGTCGGTGTCGTCGTATCATCACCGGATGCCATTCATCTTAAAGCCGGAGCAGTATGACGGATGGTTCGGCGACCAATGGCAGGATATTTTGAACCAGCCCGATCATGCGCCGCTGGAAAAAATTCAGAAACAGCCGGAGTTGTTTTAACGTGCTTCAAACCGATGGCGACGAGCCTAAAGTTTGTCATGGGTGACATCTTTGTTCGCCAGTCAGCCGGGGCTGGGTTAAATTCATACGGTGAAACGTATGATTGTTTTCTTCCTCATTTTGGCGGTTGTCGTGGTTTTGGTTCTCGTGGGCTATCGAACGTCGCGCGCGTGTTGCGAATCCGCGCCCTGCCAGGTCGTGCGTTCCAGCGGCGAATTCGAGCTGCGGGATTACCCGGCGCTGACGGTCGCGGAGAGAGGGTGGAAGAAAAAACGGAATGTGGAAAGCGGGCGGTTTGACATCGCAACAGGGCTGATGCACCACCGACACGTTTATTGACGCCGTGACATCCCGCTGTCCTCAAGATGGGTGCGGTCCAATGGCTTCTCGACCAGATATGCTTCCGCCGACGATTGATTGATCAATCCCTGCAGTGCCAGTGTCGTCCGCGTGGCATCTTCGCTTTCATCACGGCAATTGACGACATAAACATTCGTCGCCAGCGGCATTTTGGGAAACATCCCGCCCGCCGCCAAAACAGATTGAACACTCAAAACAATTCCGAAAAATGCGATGAAAGATTTCATGTCTTTTTCAAAGTGAATTGTTCGTCCACAACAGGACGGCGACGGCAATGATTTGTTTCTCAAAAGGAACTTTGGAAAAATCCGAGATGAACTTCCCGGAAATGCCGCCGCCGGGAGCAGGCCAGACGTTCGGAACCGCCACTTCCAGTTGTTCGTCCGCATAACGAACCCGGATTTTTGACCACGAGCCGGAACCCATGCTGACGAGCAGGTTGGGAAAGGCAAATGAGACCAGAATCCGGCCATCGGGACTCCGCAAATCAAAACTGCCGCCGCTGAAATTCTGCCAGAAGGTATTGCGCTTGAATATGCCGGCGCATCCTCCATTCCAAAACACGCGGGTTGTCCTCCGGTCTTTGTCCCACGACACGAAAACAAACCGATGCTGCCCAATGTCCATCAACGTGAACCCCCACTGGTTGGGATAAAACGCGCCCTTGGGTTCACCAACCTGGCTGCAAACCTGGCCGGCAAGAGTATCGCGGCTTTCCCAATCCAGAATCAGTTCAGACCTTCCGCCCATTCCCCTGTATTTATTGAGTTTCGCCATGAATTGGGGAAATTCATTTTCACTGAACGTCGCCCGCACCGTTCCGGCTGCCGACGACACCTTCTCCGCAAACTTGCAGATCTCATCGTAGTCTTCGGGATAAAGACGCTTGATTGCCGGACCAAAACCAAACGCTTCATCGTTCATGACATTTCAAAAGAGGCGATTCATCATTGTGCAGCCGGGGGTTTCTGCGTGTCATCGTGAAACGGGACTTCAAGAAACTCCGCAATCGCGCGGCTGATATTCCGCAACTTGCGTTGCCCGCCGTTGTCGAGCAGGTTCACGTGCGAGATTTCCCCCTGCCGGTTCACCAGCAGGTTCAACTGGAACGATTCCCAGCTTCCGCCTGAACAAAACTGGATTTCGCGGACCTCAGCCACGGCATATTCCACGCCCTTGCCGAAACGCACGCCGGTGATCTTGATTTCCCCTCGGTCACGGTCGAATCGGGCGCGCGTTCTGGCAACGCGCGAAACCAGCGTTGCAATTATCAGCGGGACGCCAGCCAGCCACGGCGCAGCCGTGCCCCAGACCAGCAACGGATGGTCTCCGCGATAATGGCGAACCAGGAAATAAATGACGGGCGAAAGAAGCAGAATCCCCAAGCCGGTGATCAGGAGGGAAAAATCCGGCTCCAGAATCAGAACGCCCGACCCTTGCCGCACCACACGATGCGCATTGTAGCTGGACGACGTGTTCGTGTTCACCGCGATGGGGCTGCGTGCTGTCATGCGCAAATTTTAGGATGAGCACCCTGCCCGGTCTATTACAAATGGCCGTCTCTTTTGTAATCAACCGCACAAGCCTACGTTTCATTCCCCCTTGCGTCCGGCGCCCCCTACTCACCCTCAATCATAATCTCTGAACATTCAACCTGTTCATCCACCCGGCCACGCTTAACGCGAGTGCAAATATCAACGGCTTCATGACAATTGATTTAACCACAGATGGACACGAATGAACACGGATTCCTTCGATAGCGGAACCACAGTCCGTTGACGATGGTGGTGAAAGAAAAGGAACACAATCTGTTCCTTTGATTTCCGGTTGAAACATTTACGGTGAAGCGACGCGGTAGAACATGAAATTCACGTTGGTTGACAAGGAATTGGTAAACGCCATAAGAGTCGAAGCACTCAAGAAATTTGTGATGTCCGTCCAGACTTGCAGGTTGGTGGTGGATTGAACGCGGTAGTTCTTGCCTGCTTCCATCCCGATCATCAAACCATCACCGCCGATTCCAGAATGGCTCAAAAGCCAAAGTTGCGCCGCGATCAAAGAGGGATTGTAAACCACATTCAAGGTGGCCACCTGGCTTGTGACCGAGCCGACGGAATTGTTTACGATGACAAAGTAGCTTCCAACATTATTGCTCGTCACGCCGCCCAGATTCAACGGGTTTGCCGTGCCGATGACGCTGTTGGTGCCGCTAAAGCACCATTTATATCCCAACGGAGCGGTTCCCGTCGCGCCCACGCTAAAACTCGCGGTGGTGTAGGCATTGTTGGTGATGTTCGCGGGCTGGTTGGTGATTGTTGGAGCCTCACTCACTGTCAATGTGGCAATGTGGCTGGTTGCCGTTCCGAAAGAATTGGTAACGACGACAAAGTATTCACCCGCATTCGTTGCCTGCACATTGATAATCGAATAAAGAGTGTTTGTAGCGTCGGGGATGGAGACGGTGATGGTGCCGGATTGGCCGGTGTTGCTCTGGGTGAGCCACCATTGATAGTTTAACGGGGCATCGCCGGTCGCTCCCACGATAAAGTTGGTGCTGCCGCCGAGGATAACCGTTCGACTTACGGGATTCGTAACGATGGATGGAGCCATTCCAACCCTGAGGTCGGAAATGGTCAATGTCGCGACCCGGCTGGTAACGGAGCCAGCCATATTCGTAACGATGACGAAATAATTCCCGACATTATAATTGGTGGTCACATTGTTCAGAGTCAGGGAACTTTGGCCGCTGCCAAGGGTGGTATCCACGATGCCGTTTTGGAAGCGCCATCTATACCCAAACGGCGGAGTGCCGGTGACTTCCACCGTGAAAAATACGGTTGCCCCGGTGTTGGTCGAGATGCTGGCAGGCAGGTCGGTGGTAATGGTCGGCGGCAGACGCACAGTCAGCACGGCAATGCTGCTGGTTGCCGACCCGAGCGCATTCCCAACGATGGCAAAATAATTTCCGGCATCGGCTGCCTGCGCATTGGTGACCGCATAGAAATTGTTCGTGGCATCGGTGATGAGGACGGTTGTGGCGCCGGCCTGCCCGGAATTTGTTTGCGCCAGCCACCATTGATAGCTCAGGGGCGCGGCTCCAATCGCGATGGTGGAAAAGGTCGCGGTGCCGCCGGCATTGATTGTGTTCCCAACCGGATTCGTGACGATGATCGGGCTGCCGGCATCCACCAATGCCAGTGTGACAATGGAACTCGTGACGGTGTTCACGGCATTGCTGACGGTGACGAAATAAGAACCAATATTGTTCGTGTTGACATTGTTCAGCGTCAGAGTGCTGCCCGTTCCGACGTAGGTGTTCGTTCCGCTGAACCACCATTTGGTATTAAAGCTGAAAAGGCCGCTGCCAACAGCGGTTACGCTCAAGCGCACCGTTACTCCTGCATTGGTGATAACGCTGACAGGCTGGACCACGATGAACGGGCCGTCGTTTGTCAGCGCCAGACTATGCCCGTAGCCTCCCGAAATGGCCAGCACGCGGCTCAAGGTGGAAATTCGATTTGTCTGCCCGGTTATCTGGCCATACGTGTCATCGCCCCAAGCCGTCACGGTTCCGTTACTTCTCAAGGCGAGACTGTGAGAGTAACCCGCGGAAATGGCGACAGCATTCGTCAAATCCAATGGAGGATCAGTTTGGCCATAAAGATCGTAACCCCAGCCCTCGACTGAACCGTCGGCCTTAAGTGCTAGGCTGTGAAAACCGCCAGCAGCAATCGCGACGACATTTGTCAAATCTGTTGGAATATCAATCTGCCCGTAAAAATCATCACCCCAACCGACGACTGTGCTGTCGCTCTTCAAAGCCAAACTGAACGCATTGCCACACGCAACGGCGATTGCATTCGTCAAATCGGCTGGCACGTTGGTCTGTCCATAGAAATTATAGCCCCAACAAACCACCGTTCCATTACTCTCAAGTGCGGCGCTATGAAAACCGCCTGCGGCGATGGCGGTGACATTGCTCAAGCCTGAGGGTATGTCAGCCTGACCGAAATAATCAGGATCACCGCTGTAATTGCTATTGATGCCCCAGCCAACGACTGTGCCATTTGTTGTCAGCGCCAGGCTGTGATCGCGTCCAGCCGCTACCGCGATGGCTTGCAAACCTGCCGGCACATTTGTTTGCCCATAGTCATTCAAACCCCAGGCAATGATGCTGTTTGTGGATTTGATTGCAATATCATGCCAATAACCCGCGGCAATGGCTTTCGCCGCCATTATGTTTGGTGCATTGGCCGTGGACAAGTTGTTGGTTCCCCAGCTAACCACGTTGGCTCGCAGAGCCTGTGCGAAAACAAGAAACCCCAGAGCGATTGAAAGGACAAACCCAAGTGCCGTCGATGGCTGAAACCGTCTGTTCAACTGATTCTTCATAACCTCTGTTCGAGCGATTGTTAAAGTTTAAACAAACTACTCATCGAAACAAGCAAAATTTGCAAATTGACCCTGCGCGTCCGCGTTGCTGGTTTCGACTAAAAATCCGGCCGCAGTGTCCGCCATGCCATCAAAATGCCGTGTGATGCCCCCCGCCAACCCCCCGCCGTCGTGGTGGCCATGATGACCGGAGCCTGAACCATCTGAATTCGCACCATGGCTTTCAACAGACCCCCCGTCTTAATTCGTTTGTGCGGTTGAAGCCAACGACGGTCGGAAATTTACCGGTAGCAACTTCGGTTGCACGTTGCGTTGCGGATTTTCCTGCCAATCCTTTTCCCAATCCGCCAGTGACGGCACGGTGACTTCCGCGCGTTTCGCATATTCGCGTTGCCAGCTTTGGATCGGTTGCGTTCAGATAGACCCGTGCCAGACCAAGACTGATGCCCGGCTGGCGTTCGATTTCATTCATGGCGTTGACCTTTTGGACGGCCTCGGCACGCACCCGTGTCTTGAGGCTAACTGAATTGCCCGTAACCGTGTCGAAGGCATACCACATGCCTCAGGCGCGTTTGAATTTGCGATAGCGTTCTGTCGTCATATCCTGCGTTTTCATTTTGTAAGGATATGAGGTCTGATTTTCCCCTGCATCCGTGCAGTGGGCGTGTCCGCGACGTGCCCGTGCCGGATAGTGGGCGGGAGCTGAAATCGTTGAAGGTTTCGTTGAAAGTTTGCCCAAGACTCCAATAAAACCCTGTATTTACAGGCATTTTAACTGGAGGCGAGGGTCGGAATCGGCTGTTTATCCCCGCGTTTGCAATTCATAAATGCCTGATTTTATTGGCGACTCAAGCTAAATCTGCATTACTCAACCATACTCGTTTTAACTCTTTTGGTGTCCGTTTTGGTGTCCGTTGTTAAGCCGGTAATACGTCGGCGGGGAAATAGGAGCGATACTTGGCGCGGGGGTCGGCGGGATGGATGCCGAATGGGTTGAACGCGCCGCAGGGATGTTGCCAGACGCCGCGCCGCTGATTCCAGTGGAAGCCCAAAGCCCAAAGCACACTGGCCAGACCGGGCTTGCGAGCGGGTGACACGTCGAGCCAAACCCATTTGCCGACAACCTCGGCCAATTCGTATTGCCCCGGCAACTGTGTTCGCAAATAGTTCAAAACCGATTCGGTGGACAAGCGGCGGTTGGCGCAATGCCGGACAAACTCTGTCTGCGCTGTCTTGCTGGTATTTGAAACCGACGATGGCCGGACATTCGCCGGAGCTGACGCTTCAATTTGATTTGTTGTTTTCATAGCTTTTTTTTGAAACCGCTGTCCGTCACCCTGCCGTTTGCTGCTCGCTTCACAGGCGGGGGAGACAACGAGCCGTGCGCGGGAGCTCATTCAAGAACCCGGCGAAAGCTAAAACCGTGACAGTGGTGGAAGGGGAAGAGGGAGACGCTGGCGCGGTTTTTGATGTCGCCTCCAGATTACGGCTCGGTGTCGGACCAGCGAGCAGCAAAGGGTAGGGTGATGGCGTGCGTAAAAAAGGCGAAGACAAACAACCATACATTTCACCCGTTTGGCATCCTGTCCGGAGTCTGCGGCAAATCAGCGCGGACGGGCTTCAGTCTTCTTCCCGGTAGTGGTGATTTGCCGCAGTCTCCGGCCAAAGTTGGGGTCGCGTGAGGGCAGGCTGGCGGGGCAAATGCCAAAGCAGTTTGCCTTGCCAGTTTGCGCTCACGCGGCAGGGCAAGCTCATAACTTCCACTGCCACGCGTAACAGCCAATCAAGTCAGATGAAGACTATAAATACTACAATACTATTGACCTCTTTAGGGCACAGCTTCCCGGCAAAATTGGTTGATATGCATTGGTCGCTACTGGCCGCAGATGTTGGTGGTAACGAGCATGGAGAAATAGCCCACACGGTCACAATCTCCCCAAATGACCACCGTGATATTGTTGGTTCCGGCCACCAGATTGGTAAAGGCGTTTAGCGGCTTGAACGCCGACCACACGGCGCCGTTGCCGTGGTTGTAGTTGGTCTGGTCAATCAACCGGCTGTTCACATACAGTTGGTAATCGTTGTCTATGGCGATGGAATAGACCACGTTTGAAAGTTGCTGACCGGTGTAATTGGGTAGATTGAGCGTCAGTTGATTTGACCAGACATTGCAGTCGGACCAATTGGCAGAGTTGGTGGCGGTGATCGGAATCAGCGGCGGCCACGTTGGATGGTCAGTGGCATAAGTGAAGGGCAAGCCAAAGGGTGCCCGCAAATAGCCAAGCCAAGCTTGCGGTTGATTCGGAGTCACGTCCCACACTGCCCAAATCGCGTCCGGCGCAATCAAATTATTGGGATTTCGGCCTGTGACAACGATTTCATTTGAGCGGGGCGATTCGTAAGTCTTGCCGGAGCCATTGTCTGTGAATTCAAACGTCACCACATAATAGTTGGTCTGGCCGGCCACGGCGTTGGTGTCCGAATAACTCATCTGGCTGATATCGGTATTGGTGTAAATGCACGCGTAATTGCTGCCGGAAACGGCGGAGCGATAGATTTTGTAATCGCTGATGAATCTGTATTGCTGTTCCATCTGTTGCACGGTGTTGTCCAGGCTCCAGTCCAATTCAACCGAAGGCCCCGTTTTGAACGGATTGCATCCGGTCATCAGAATCGGGCCGGCCACGACATAAATTTGGTTGGTGGCCGGACTCGATGTCCACACGCCATCACTCACAGTGAATTGAAAGAAGTCGGCGCCTTCGTAATTGGTATTGGGCGTGTAGGTGACATTCGGCGGCGTGCCGCCCGGGGTTCCGTGGGCAGGACCACTGACAATGGTGTAGGTGTAATTGCCGGCTTCAACGCAGTAATCAAAATCCGACGCGCTCAAGGTGATGGCCACCGGTTGATTGGTTCCGGTCATCACACTTTGGGGGTTGGGATAAACATTGGCATCGCCCACGGTAATGGTGACGGTGTTGGTGGCCGAATCGCCACATTCATCGGTAACCCGATAGTTGAAGCTGTCCGTGCCGGTGAAGTTGGCGCTGGGAGTGTAAACATAACCCGGGTCGGTGGCTTGTCCTGACGCACTGATCACGGTGCCGTGAAGCGGATTGGAAAGCGGGGCATAGCTCAACGTTTCGCCGCAGGCATCCCCGCCGCTTAACGTGATGCCGACCGGCGTGCCACGGCAGGTTTGCGCCGAAACCGGACTGGCAGAGATTGAATCGGAGATGATCAGCGTGACCGCGGCCGGGGCGGAAGTGAACTGGCCGTCGCTGGCGGTGAAGGTGAAACTATCCTGCCCTTCATAACAATTCGTAGGTGTGTAAATGACATAAGCAGGCAGTGTGTTGGTAGTCAAGGTTCCATGAGTTGGCCAAGTCAGAATGGAATACGTCAATGGCAGGTTGCGAGGATCGCTGGCATCCGAAGCCAAGTCAATAGGCCATGGTGTATTAGGGCATGGCGATTCAATATCACCGTTAACAACCGGATAGAACGGTGAATTGGCAAAGAGAGTATTGGTGGTAAAAACATAGTCAGGATCAATCAGGTAATTGGAGTTTTGCAGCAGGGTCAGCACAATGGTCTGGTCCGACTTCAAGCCCATGGCGGTGGGCTGGATGATGATATTGGTGTCCTTCATCCCCGCCGCCAGGGTCAACGCGCCGGGAAGATTCGAGTAATCAATCCCGTTCCGCGCCGTTCCGCCAAGGGTGTAATAGACAGTGATGTCATTCGTCGCAGTATGCACTCCATCTCCGTTTTGAATGCCGATGATTCCCGCCTGTCCCGGGTCATTGTTGGTGGGATCCGGCTCTACTGAATCCTGCACGTCCCAGACCTGCATGATGGCTTCGGCATTGTGCGCGCGGTAGAAGGTCACGGGCGCAAGCTTGGCAATGGGCCAGAACCAGGTCTGGTCGGATTCCCATTCGCCCGATTGCAAACTGCCGACGTCCCAGTTGGTGTTTGACAGGTTGGTGGTGGAATTCAACTGGTAAAACTGGTCGTCGCTGGTGTTGTGCAAAATCACCAGGACGTTTGTGCCCTCATCTTCAATCTCCGGCCACAGGCCGTTGGTCGGCACCTGATAATTGAAACTGTCGGAATAAAATTCCGCGCCGCTGTTGGTGCCGCTGCCGCTGCCGGGCGAGAGGCCGTCCGCCTGCATGGTGGCAATCAAACCGGCCACCGTGCTGGCTTGTGCTTGGACAGCGGAGGCAACCTGTGCGCGGCTCATCCGCGCGCCGGATGAACTGGAAAAGACCTGTCCGCCAGATGCATCCACCAGAAACGTGCTGGCGGTGACTGAGTAAATCGGCGATGCCGAGAGGCTGGCCGGCAGGCTGGGATAAGGCAGCGCGGTAAGATTCCCATTTGGCCCGGGCATCATCACCCAAAAGGTTCCCGTGCGTGGCAATGCTGTCGCCGAGACTGGAGTCAGTCCGGCGGCATCGGCGGCGGCTTCAACAACGGTATCGGGCGTGGATTGAAGCGATATGGTTTGAGCTTGGACAGAACCAAACAACAACGTCCCGGCACCCAACACAATGAATAGCTTGGAACGGCGTTTGAAGGCACAAGCCAAAAGGCCACTCAAGCCAATCAAAGCCAAAGCAGTTGGTTCTGGAACAGGAACAACCATTCCTTCTCGAAACCACATATCTGTGCTGAACCCCAGGCCCTTCTCAAATAGCTGCCCATATGAATAAGTATCACCAATGGTCATTATGGCCCACGGATCATCTCCCGATAAAACAACCGGCTGAAGATAATAGGTTTGTCCCGGAGTCAAAGTAACAGGGGTGGAAAAATAAAAGTTTGTTACTCCGGTATAATAAAATCCGTTTATAAATCCATCGGGCATATAAACCGGAGTGGTTGAACCGAGCAATGTCGCCGAATTGGTATTCGGCGAGCCAGTCCAAATGTTCACGTAAACCGTTGCTCCATTTGTGCCGTTGTTTGGCACATCCTCAAATTCAAACTGGACAAACCCAATCGCCGAAAGCGTCGGGTCAAATGATTGCATCAACGGCGAATCTTCTTGAATGTAAAGTCCATCAGTGAATGGGGTATGAATTGAATAGGGGTTCGTGGCCGATTGCTGGTCATAAACAAATGTGCCCTGCGCGTGGGTTTGGAGTGAAGCGGCAACAAATATCACCGCCATTAAGTTCCGGATGAGTGTTTCCATAATTTCAGGTTCTGTCTTGCGCTCCTTCTGCTTCCCCAAACAAGAGGGCGTGATTACTCACGCTCCAACTCAGGCACTGGTATGCCTCACAAGGGGCGCTTTCGGCACGCCCCAGTGGAGCGTGCTTCGAGCTTGTCCTTGTGTTGAAATTACCAGTTTCGAGTTGGACAGCAGCCGAAGCCGCAAATTATATTTTGGTTTTGGTTCTACATTTTTTTCTGAAAAAAAACTCTAATTCTCCGCCTTCCACCCAAAATTGCAAGCCAAATTTTCACTTTCACATTTTTGCTCTATCTTGCCCGATAGTAGCGGGCAGGATAGTTTGTCCATTGCGAATCGGAGAAAGTGGCAGACGCACCGGATAAGGTGTTAGTCCAAACCGGCTGCCAATCCACCAGATTCGTGCTGGCTTCCACAATAAAGGGCATTTTGTTCGTGCCGATGATGGTGAAACCAAAATTATTGGATTGGATTTTCGCGCCACCGACAAGTTGCGGCGTCCACGCCAATTCCACTGTCGGCAGTCCGCCATAGGTTGCATACCAGCCGCTTGTGCCGTAGTAGTAATAAACCGTTGCAAGGTCGTTAACAAACACGCTGTCTCCCAAGACGGGTGCGTTACCCAAGAAAGTAAATGTGACACCACTTTTAGTGGTTCCGAGATTCCAGAACGCATCATCATCAATGTTTGTGACCCCGCTTCCAATGACAACCTTTGTCAGGCTGCCGCAGCCCCAGAATGCCATTTCGCCAATGCTCATAACATTATTGGGAATGACAATTGTCGCCAGGTTGGTGCAAAAGGCGAACGTCGAAAGGCCGATGCTCGTGACGCTGTTCCCAACGATGACATTCGTCAGGCTGCGACAATACGCGAACGCCAGATTGCCAATGTTCGTAACATTGTCGGGAATGGCAATGCTCGCCAAGCCACTGCATCCATCAAACGCGTAAGGGCCGATGCTTGTGAGATTCGTGCAAATGGTAATACTTGTCAGGTTTGTGCAATTATAGAATGCATAGGCGCCAATGCCCTTGACAGGATAGCCATTAATAACGGGGGAAATTGTCAACACGGAGTTTGTGCCGGCGTAACACGTGATGTCGATAGTGTTGAAGTAGCTGGTGTAAGTAAATGGTATGCCCAATTCCGTTGCGGGCAAATCTGCAAAACGTTGACCCCAGCCACTTGTGCCATAGTAATAATAAATCGTGGTTGCAGGGTTGCCAGAGAATTCCCAATTTGCCCCCACTATTACCGGAGCATTACCCAGAAACGTGATATTTGTCAGGTTGCAAGAAATGAATACCCCGTCGCCGAGGGTCGTAACGCTGTCGGGAATGGTAATGCTCGTCAGATTACAATATACAAACGCATCGTGGCCGATGCTCACGACGTTGGTGCCCAGAGTGACATTTGCCAAGTTGGTGCAATCATAGAACACCTGTCGGCCAATGTTCGTGACACTATTGGGAATGACAACGCTCGTCAAACCGCAACCATAGAATGCAAAGTCTCCGATATCAGTGACGCTGTTGGGAATGACTACCCCCGTCAGTTGGCTATTAGCTGGCCACCCAAACGCCGACTCGCCGATACTTGTAACGGGATAGCCGTCATAATTGGAAGCGATGACAATGTTGCCAGAAGCATTTGGGCTATAAGCAATATAAGCGGTGTTGCCGGAAACAGCGTAATTGACTTGCGTTTGCCCCATTGGCGGCAGCAATCCTACCAGCGCCAGAAAAAGAAACGGGACTTTGGCTTTCATAAGGTTGGCTGTAGCATCAGCTATGCCAGTGGGATTTGCCAATAAATTCACGGTTTTGATTTCTGGCAATGCGTGAATTTCACGCTTTGTGGGAAATTTTCACGCATCGCTTCTTGTTTGAAATTGTTAGTTCCGAGGGGACAGCAGCCGAAGCCGCAAATTATATTTCAGGCTTTATTCTGCATTGTTCTTCCAGCAACAGTTTGGGATTTACGCCTTCCACCCAACATTGCAAGCACTTTTTTGCTACAAGAAGAACAGTCGATTTGAAACGCTGTAACACTAATGTCACCGAAAAGCAGTCGGTTCCGACGGTCAACGGCTGTTGCGGATGCTGGGGCAGTTGCCCGCCCGCCTGACGGCGGAGCAGGTGGCCTGGGTCATCAACTGCCAGCCGCATGACGTGCCAATGCCCATTGTGTAAATCAAAATTGAGTTAGCTGAAGAATTTGATCTGGCCTTTGACGGGTTTGAACGACAGGTGGGCGTCCGGCGCGTTGCCCGACGTGGCAGCCCGTCCAGCGTGGACATCGTCTTTGTGCATAATCCATCAGCATCAATCTCATCCCGCTCAGCGCGGTCGCAACCCTGACATTGGGGGTGGCGACTTTGACGTAGGTCTAAAGCGTGACTCATTTTTCAGCTTTCAATCAGCTTTCAATTCTTGTCATGCTACGCACATGGCACAAAATGCAAAATCAAAAAAGAATCCGGCGGCGGTGGCGCTGGGGCGGCTGGGCGGGTTGAAGGGCGGCAAGGCGCTGAAATAACCGGCGTTGGCAAAATCGGTCAGGGCTTTGATTCCTCCTTTGGGATGGTTTCGTAGATTGCCCGTGACAGGACATCAAACGCCGCGTTTCCAAACTCCTTGTCGTCCATGTAGCGGGTTACGATTTTGTCGTTGTCGGCCATGCGCTGGACCATCATGTCTTCAATCAATTGACGCATCCCCAACTGGAATTTATCAAATGGATTTGCACGCCGGAGTTTGATGACCTGTTCGCTGCTGGTCGCCTTCTCGCGAATTTGCTCGAAAAAGAAACGGTCCTCATCCGTGAAATTTGTGCCGAAGCGCTCGTTGAGCACTTTGATGATCTCTGACAACGGCGCTTTTTCCTCCTTCGCCCTGCCCGTGCCAACGTCCGTGGGGCTTTTCACCCCCTCGGGTTCACCTTCGTGAAGACTGATCTCACCGGAATAAATCCGCTGAAGGCGATAGTATTGCAAACCGACCTCGTCGCCGATTTTGACGCGCCCGGTATCACGGTCAATCGGGAGATGCGGCAGCAGGAACCGCCCGTAGCTGTAAAGCATTTCCAAAGCAGGGTCGCCGTAGGGCATGATCTGACTCATGAACGAGTAGATGTTGACGTAGCCATTCAATTTTTCGCGGAAGTCACTGCGTTTGGCCTCGTCGGTCATCGCCTTGAAACGGTCCACGGCGGGTTGAAGGTGCAACTGCATACCGGCGTGGTCCTGGGCGCTTTGTCGCGCCACCGGCTTGTAGAAGACGCGGGCGAACGCCTCAACCTCGCTCCAGAAATAGACCTGCGCGGCATCCAGCTCGTGCTTTAGTTTTTCCAACTGCTGCGGGTCTGAACCCTCCTGCAAACTTGTTGCGTCGTAGTAAGGCTTGAAAGCGCGGTATATGTCCTCGGCTTCATTGACGAAATCGAGAACAAACGGGTTTTCCTTGCCGGGAATTTTCCGGTTCAAGCGCGACAACGTCTGGACGGCTTGAACACCATCGAGCCGCTTGTCCACATACATGGCGCAAAGCAATGGCTGGTCGAAGCCGGTCTGGTATTTGTTCGCCACCAGCAACACCTGATAATCCGGCGAGCCGAACCGTTCCGGCAGTTGCTTTTCGCTGATGGACTTTCCGCTCACGCAATCCGTATTCATCCCCGGCTCGGTGTATTCGAGGCCCGTGTCCGGGTCCTTGACCGTGCCACTGAAGGCGACCAGCGCGCGAACATCGGTGTATTTATTCTCCGCGATATAGCGGTCAAACGCCTGCCGGTAACGCACCGCATGGAGGCGAGACGAGGTGACGACCATGGCCTTAGCCTGGCCTCCGAGGTGTCCCCGCACCTTTTGCCGGAAATGCTCCACCATGACCTCGGTTTTCTGTTCGAGGTTATGCGGATGGAGGCTCATGAACTTGGCCAACGCCCGCGCCGCTTTTTTCTTCGGCAAATCCGGGTCATCCTCAATGGCCTTAATCAGCCGGTAATAGGTGGCGTAAGTGGTGTAATTTTTTACCACGTCCAGAATGAAATTTTCCTCGATGGCCTGCCGCATGGAGTAAAGATGAAATGCCTCCGGCAACCCGCTCGCCCCCTTGCGCCCGAACAACTCCAGCGTCTTGCCTTTGGGCGTGGCAGTGAAAGCGAAGAAACTCAAGTTTGGCTGCCGACCGCGCGACTGGATAACCTGATTCAAGCGGTCTTCCCAATCCGGCTCTTCCTCAACATTTTCCTGCTGGGCAGCAACACCTAGAATCGCCTTCAATTCACGCGCCGTTTCGCCTGACTGGCTGGAATGCGCCTCGTCCACGATGATCGAATACCGGCGCTTGGCGATTTCGGCCTCCCACGCCTTGGCCTGTTGCTTTTCATCCTCACTGGCTTCATCCGCCCGCTCCGCGCCGGCGGCATGAAGCAACCCGCGCAGCACGAACGGAAATTTCTGCAAGGTGGTGATGACGATTTTAGTGCCGTCAATCAGCGCCGCCGCAAGTTGCTTTGAGTCCTGGTCAATCGCCTTCACCACGCCTTGCACGTGTTCAATCTGGTAAATCGCGTCCTGCAATTGCTGGTCGAGCACCTGCCGGTCGGTGATGACGACCACGCAATCAAAGACCTTGCGGTCGGCCTCATCATGCAGGCTGGCGAGCTGGTGCGATAGCCACGAAATGCTGTTCGTCTTGCCGCTCCCGGCGGAATGCTGGATGAGATAATTCCGGCCCGGACCTTCACCCCGCGCCGCCTCCACCAACTTCCTAACCGAGTCCAGTTGATGGAAGCGGGGGAAAATCATCGTTTCCTTCGTTATCAAACGCTGTCCGCCGCGACCGTCATCCATTTTTTCCTCCTTCTTTTCGAGGAACATGAAGTGGCCAAGAATATCGAGGAAACTTTCGAACTGAAGCACGTTTTCCCAGAAGTAGCCGGTGCGATAGCCGGATTCATGCTGTGGATTGCCCGCACCGCAGATGATCTTGCCCGGATGACTACCTCGGTTGAACGGGAGGAAATGCGTCTTCTCACCCGCGAGCCGGGTCGTCATGTGGATTTCGTCCGGGTCGGCGGCGAAATGCACCAGCGCCCGCTTTTTGAACTCGAACAACGGCGCGCGCGGATCGCGGTCTTCCTTGTATTGGCGCACCGCATGACGCCAGTTTTGTCCCGTGCCGGGATTTTTAAGCTCGATGGTGGACACCGGCAGACCGTTCACCGCCAGCACCATGTCCAACGTGCGGTTGTCGTTGGGGTGACAGGGCACTTGCCGCGTCACCGTCAACCGGTTCTTGCCGAACTGTTCCAGCACTTCGTAGTTTGCACCGTGCGCGGGCTTGAAACAGGCAAGGGTAAACGTCTTGCCGTAAAACTTGAACCCGTGCCGCAAGACGTAAAGCGAGCCTTTGGCATCCAGTTCCTTGACCAACGTGACAAGGAGCAAAGCTTCAAGCCCCCCCGCGTGCTGCGCCTTCATTTCATCCCACAGCTTCGGTTGTGTGTCCTGAATGAACGCGAACACCTGCGCGGGAAACAATGCCCGCTCCTTGTCCCACTCCGCATTGCTGCCGGATTTCCAGCCGCCACGGATCAGGAGGATTTCCTCGACGTAGGTTTCAAATGCTTTCTCGTTGGTCTGGCTCATGGCATCAAATAACCATCAAATAAGAATCCGTCGCAAAACCGGTCAAATTGCCTGTAAAACCGTGGGTTTTGATTATTCCGGCGGCCGAGGTGGCCCCGTTTCATCAAATAACCATCAAATAAGATTTTCATGCGCTTCACGCCCAGAACGGCAGATATTTGGCGTATTTTTTACCCTGTTCCGGATCGTAGGGTTTGACGATTTTATCCTCGATGGCATCGCGAATAATCCGGGAGGCGATCGCGCTATTTTGCTCTTCAATGCCAAAACGATCCCGCAAACTGGAATTGGTCATCGGATTCCGCTCCACATAACGCAAACAGGCATGGAGGTAGCAGGCGCGAACCCGGTCGGCGCGATCCATTTCATTCAGCAGCTTGTGCGAAAACAGAACCGCCCGGGTGCAACCCTCGGGCGTCTCGAAAATCGGCGCGGGCAATTGATAATACTCCGTTTGAAACACAACCTTGTCCACGCCGCTGCCGCGCTCTTCGCAAATGCCCGCCCGCCGCATGAGTGAGGCCAGCGCTTCGTTGCGCGACCGGGGCGGCGTGTCCAAAAACCGCTCCGTTTTTACCAACGGCAGGCCGGGGTTGGTGATTTCCATCCGGTCATCAAAAATTTCAATCATCGGGCCGCTGCCGGTGACGGAAAAATCCTGGTGGATCAAGGCGTTGGCCACCAATTCGCGGACGGCCGGTTCGGGATACATCGGCACATCCTTCGCCCGCGCTTCCGATTGCGTCGTGCAATACTGGAAGTCACGCAATGAAAAGAAAACGGCGCACCGTGAAACCGTTCACGATGCGCCGCGAGTCCAATCGTTCAAGCCGTCACCGTCCTCACTGAATTAGCCTCCGGTGCGGTGGCTGATTGCCGGAGCGGAATTATTTTCTTCTCGTAATCCTCCAGCGGCGGCAGCAACACCTGCGCCCGCCTGGCATAGGTCCGATGCACGGCCTGACTGTTGTGGCCCAGCGCCTCCTGCGCGAATCGTTCGGGATACCCCGCCGTTTTTGCACGCTCGGCCCACGCATACCGATAGGAATGCAGTGTCACTCCCTTGATGTTCAACCCACGGCAACGCTGCTTGAACTCGGTCGCCCGGTCGCTGGCGCGGACGGTGGCCAGATACGGGAAGAGCGGGCCAGTAGCGGGCAAGTCCTGCAAGATGGCCTCCATGTCCGCGCCGAAATGCAGCCGCGCCACGCTCCGGGTTTTGCGGCGGAAGAAGCTGATGATTTTCTGTTCCCAATCCACGTCCTCCGCCTTGAGCATCGCGAGGTCGGTTTGGGCCGCGCCCAAGTGCCAGGCGAGCCGGTAGAAACCCCGGCGCTCGGGATTCTGTTCGCGGGCGACGATGGCTTCATGCTCCGCCAGCGTGATGGCGCGTTTCTCCTTATACACCGGCTTGGGCCATTGCTTGCGCGGCAGGATGGATTTCGGCTGCCAGTTCATGTCCAGGGCGAAGTTGTGAAGTCGGCGCAGATAGACGTTGGTGGCCACGGTGCCGGTGCGCAACACTTTCAATAAATGCTCGGCCCGCGTTTCGAGCAGCGGCATGGTTCGGATCAAATCAAAGGCTTTGTCCTTCATGGCCGTGATGTGCCGCGCGTGCGTGTCGCCGCGCTTGGTGGCGGTCATTTCGTCCATTACAAACTGCCAGGTGCGCTTGGCCGCTTCGCTGTCGGTGGCGCTGAGATAGGCGAGGGCGATTTGCTGATTGAGGAGCGGTTGCCGGAACGCCTCGTTTTTGGAGTGGATCAATGCCTCTGCCGCCGCCGGGTCTTTGGTGCGGAGACTTTGCTGCTTGCGCGTTTGGGTATCTTCGCAATAGAAGGTGCCGTTTCGCCGATACAGAATGAACCGTGTTTTCACATTGCCTTTCATTCGGCAATGATGAATCAATCCGGCGACCCTTCGTTATTGAGCAGCGTATGAGTAGGCAGTGGGTAGTTGCCGGGTTAAGCGAAGTTAAAACGAATCGCAACGCTTTACTGGCAGTTTCACTGGCACTTGACGACTGCCGCCCCGTAGATCGTTGATGCACAAGCATCAAAGACTGGAGGCGAGGGTCGGAATCGGCCATTTATCCCCACGTTTGCAGTTCAAATATAGCTGATTTCATTGGCTATTCAAGCAAATTCGTCTTTACCCAACCATACCCTTTTTAACTCGGTTGGTGTCCGTTTTGGTGTCCGCTCTGTATTCACTTTTCTCTTCCTCCGTGGTCTGGTAACGCTGCAACTGACTGTTGGGTTTGTCAGGAATTGGCCACGCTGATTTCATCCGTCAGAACACGGACTTCAATCGGCTCCCGGATTTTCAGCACGACCTCAAGGAAGTCAAAGCGGGAATTGTCGCCGCCCAACATGCGAGCAAAAATTGAAATTGAAGCCGTAAGATTTTGCTGCACACGTTTTGATTTTTCCGAACCAGCGATAAAGTTTCACTGTCGGGTTCAGGGTTGCAAATTGTCACTGGTTCGCTAAAGTGATTTCGGCAATGGAGTTTGCCAACCCGTTCAAGGGTGAACCGCCTGACGTTCAGAGCTGATAACTCCTACCGATAAACCGCAAGCGAGCGGAGATTGGCAGGATTTTTATGCTCTTGTATCTTTGGGTAGCAATAGACAGTGCAATCGGTGGCGTCTTACGCTTCTGGCTTTCCAACCTTTGTCACGCGCTCGCAAATGTTTTGAACTCAACCAATGGAGGCTAAATATGCAAATCCCACATGATGCGATGCTGCTGCGAATCTTCATCGGCGAAAGCGACCGCTGGCATCACCAACCACTTTACGAGGCGCTCGTGCTCAAGGCGCGTGAAATGCACCTGGCGGGCGCGACGGTGCTGCGCGGGCCGATGGGTTTTGGTAAATCGAGCCTTATGCACACGGCAAAAATCCTGCGGCTCTCAATGGACTTGCCGCTAGTCATCGAAATTGTGGACAGCGAGGAAAAAATCAATTCGTTCCTGCCCTTGCTGGATGAAATGATGAAGGGCGGGTTGGTGACGCTGGAAAAGGCGCGGGTGATTGACTATCGCGCCGATGTGGATTCCGGGGCGCAAATCTAATTGCCAACTTTTATGACGGAAAACATCTGGTATGTCGCGGCGATTTGGATGGGGCTGGCCTTTATCGCCAGTTTGATTTCCATCCGCGTCGGCATTTCCGTCGCGCTGATTGAAATTGTCGTCGGGGTCATTGTTGGCAATATCCACTTCCACGGCGGGCAGCACATTTTACAAACGACCGATTGGATCAATTTTCTGGCGATGCTCGGCAGCGGAGTGCTGACGTTTCTGGCGGGGGCGGAAATTGATCCGGCTTCGCTGCGCGCCAATCTGCGCGCCAGCATGACCATCGGCCTAGTGTCGTTTCTGCTGCCTTTTGTTTGCGTCTGGCTGTTCGCGCAATTCGTCCTCGGCTGGCCGTTGCATCAGGCGCAAATCGCGGGTATCGCGCTTTCCACAACTTCCGTGGCCGTCGTTTATGCGGTGATGATTGAAGGCGGCTTTGGACAAACGCCGATGGGCAAAACAATTTTAGCGGCGTGTTTCATCACCGATTTCGGAACGGTGCTGGCGCTCGGCACGCTGTTTGCCGACTTCAACTGGTGGCTGGTGATTTTCATCGTCGTCACGGCGGTGATGCTCTGGTTCATGCCATTTTGGACGCAGTTAATCATCACCCGGCTGGGCGCGACGCGTGTGAGCGAGCCGGAAGTGAAATTCATTTTTCTCGTTCTCTTTTTCCTCGGCGGTCTGGCGTCCACGGCCAAAAGTGAAGCCGTCTTGCCCGCGTATCTCGTCGGCTTGGTTGTAGCCGGAGTTTTTCTGCGCGACAAGACGCTCGTTCACCGGATGCGCAGCATCGCGTTCACCATCTTCACGCCGTTTTATTTTATCAAGGCCGGACTGTTTGTTTCGCTACCCGCGATTTGGGCGGCGCTGGGAATTATCGCGGTATTGCTGGCGTTGAAAATCGTGACGAAATTCATCGGCGTCTGGCCGACTACAAAAATGTTTTACATGGGCAACCGTGAGGCGAATTACACGACGCTGCTGATGGCGACCGGCCTGACGTTCGGCACTATCTCCGCGCTGTTCGGACTGCAAAACAAAATCATTGACCAGTCGCAATACACAATTCTCGTCACCGTTGTGATTTTGAGCGCATTCGTGCCGACGCTCATCGCACAGAAGTTTTTCCAGCCGACGATTGAAACGATGGTCGAGTGGGGCAAGATTTACAGCGAAAGAAACAACAAAGCGAAACCGCGCCAACCGGCGCAAACTGAAAAGTGAGGTCATTATGTTCACGAAAATTCTGGTGGGTTACGACGGATCGAAAGGCGGAAAGGCCGCGCTCGAACGCGCCGCCGTCGCCGCCAAAAACAACCACGCCCAACTGACCGCAATCTGGGTGCGACAACCTTTGCCACGCCACGCGGATTTGCCCAGCGAATCCGAGGGCGAAGCCGAAGCCGCCGCTGATTATTTCGAGGAACGCAAAGGCGAAGTGGCGGAACTGGCGAAGCGGCACGGCATTGAAATCGCCTGCGAAAGCCGCGCCGGACACGCCGCCAAAGTCATCGTGAAATTCGCCGACGAAGGCGGTTATGATTTGATCATCATCGGCCACAGTGACCATTCGGAACTTTGGGGACGTTTGCTTGGCGACACAGCGGATCGCATCGCCGACCACGCACATTGCAGCGTGCTGATTGTGAAACAACTTTGAAAACCGCTCCATGAATCTTAAACCCATTGGAGTGATTCATTCGCCAAATAAACAGGAGGTCGGCACGCCGATCCAACCGCGCTGGGCGGAACACATTGAAGGTCGAGTCGAGATTTTCCCCGAATACGCTGCCGGATTGAAAGACCTCATTGGGTTCGAGCGAGTTTGGCTGATGTATTGGTTCGACCGCGCCAAACAGTCTGAACTGTTGGTCAAACCGTATCTGGACAATGCCCTTCGGGGCGTTTTTGCCACGCGAGCACCTTGTCGTCCGAACCCAATCGGCCTCTCCACGGTTCGACTTCTGAAAATTGAAGGCCGGGTGCTGTATGTTGCCGGACTTGATGCGCTGGATCAAACGCCTTTGCTGGACATCAAACCTTACGCCCCGGAATTTGATTGCTACCCGGTGGAACGCACCGGCTGGCTGGGCCAATGCCGCTCCACCCAAACCACCGCCGATCATCGGTTTTCAAAACCCCAAACCATCTGACAAATTTATGACAAAAATCCAAAACATCACATCACAGGAAATTCTCGACTCGCGCGGCAACCCGACCGTCATGGTCAACGTCGCGCTCAACAACGGCATCACCGCCACGGCCTGCGTGCCGAGCGGCGCGTCCACCGGCATCCGGGAGGCCGTCGAACTGCGCGACGGCGACGCCAAGCGTTACGGCGGCAAGGGCGTTCTGAAAGCAGTGGCGAACGTGAACAAAATCATCGCCCCAAAACTGAAAGGCAAATCACCGCACGCGCAGAAGGAAATTGACGACCTGATGCGCAAGCTCGACGGCACAGAAACCAAATCCAAACTTGGCGCAAACGCCATTCTTGGCGTTTCAATGGCCGTCTGCCGCGCTGCCGCGCTGGATTCAAAAATTCCGCTTTACGCCTACATCCGCAAACTGCATGGCGGCAAAACCAGTGTGCCATACGTTTTGCCTGCGCCCATGATGAACGTGGTCAATGGCGGCGCGCACTCGACCAACAATGTGGACTTTCAGGAATTCATGCTGTTTCCCATCGGTGCGCCGACATTTGCGGAAGCGCTGCGTTACGGGGCGGAAACCTTTCATACGCTGAAAAAGATTTTGCAGAAGCGCGGCCTTGTCACCGCCGTGGGTGACGAAGGCGGTTTTGCGCCGAACCTCAAGACGAATGACGAAGCGGTGGAAGTCATTGTGGAAGCCATCAAAGCAGCGGGCTACAAACCCGGTAAGGACATCGCCATCGCTATTGACCCGGCGGCGAGCGAATTTTATGACAATGGAAATTATGTTTTCAAAAAATCCGATGGCTCGCGCAAAACACCGGCGCAAATGGTGGAACTTTACGCCGAATGGATGAAAAAATATCCCATCGTCTCGCTGGAGGACGGCATGGGCGAAGAAGACCGCGACGGCTGGCTGGCCATTACAAAAGCACTCGGCAAAAAACGGCAGCTTGTGGGCGATGACAACTTCGTCACCAATCCGAAAATCTTCGCCGAAGGCATCCGCGACGGAATTGCGAACGCAATTCTTATCAAGCTCAACCAAATCGGCACGGTAAGCGAAACTTTGGAAACCGTGGCGATGGCGCAAAAAGCAAATTATGGCGTGGTGATCTCGCACCGCTCCGGCGAAACGGAAGATTCTTTTATCGCTGATTTCGCCGTTGGCACAAGTGCGGGCCAAATCAAGACCGGCTCGCTCTGCCGTTCCGAACGCATCGCCAAATACAATCGGCTGCTTGCCATTGAACGCGAATTGGGCAAAAAGGCGCGTTACGGCGGCAAGGTTTTTAGTGAACGGTGGTAGAAATGATTTGAATTTTTGGGAGCGCCGCTGCGCCGCTGCACCACTCGGCAAACTCCATTGGCACGAGGGCCAATGGCTTGGCGCAACGCCAAACACCCGCGACGGGGCGCGTGCGCTCCTTTGATTTGAAATGAATTTATCGCTGCCATTTGTCGGTCGCGAAAAGGAAATGTCGCGGCTGCGACAGTTGCACCAGCAACGCCGCCTCGTGCTGCTGCTCGGCGCGGAAGGCATGGGCAAGTCGGCGCTGGTTGAACAATTGCGCGAACCGCTGGACTTGCACGTCTGCCCAGCCTCGGAACATTTGAGCGAAATCTGCGACTCACTGGAACATTCACTCGGCCTCAAAGCCGGTGACTTTGACCTGGTGAAACGCAAAAATCGTCTGCTGAAATTGCTTAAGGCAGCCAAACGCGCCGTGGTGGTTTTTGATAATGCAAGCTGGACGACGCCCAAGCTCGGCTCGTTTATCGAAAGTGTCAGCCGGTGCGCGCCGGTGTGGTTGTGTGTTCGTTCGGAACATCCGTGGGATGTTGGCCGCATCTGGCCATTGCTGGTGCGCTTTGAACACGTCAAATTGAAACCGTTTCATCCGAAAGAAACTCAAAAACTGGTCGCATTCGCTGTTGGTAAAAAAGTTGTTCCTGAAAAAACACTGGAAATTGTCGGCTGGCTGCATCACCGCGCGGCGGGAAGCCCGAAAATCTTGTGCGAACTGCTTACGGAAATTGCACGCGGTCATTATGACTTGGGCAATCCGCACGGGTTGCGGCTGCTGGATTTAGACAGGCACATTCACGAAATGTTTCCGGTCACGCCTTTTGACAAATGAACGCCAGCGAATCATTGCCATTGAACGAACCGCAGCAACGGCATGTTGCGGTTACGCTTGCGGCGCTGGAAAAACATCTAGCCGCACTGCGGGAACGGCTGGAACGCAGCCCGGCTGACTTGCGGCTCACGCATTACGAAGACGCCATCAGCGCCGGTGAAGCGCCGTCGGTGCTGCCCACCGTATGCGCGGCGGAAGCGCAGTTGCGGAAGATGGCCGATGAACTTGGCCTGCCGGTGCAAAACGAACCAGTGCGGCGGGCGGTGGCGGTGGGTTTGGAAGTGGCGAGCATCAACCTCTACGAATGCCGGCCAGACGGCGGGCTGGCCGGTTACGGCCAAGTCGCGCCGGCGACCGCCGATTACCTGGAGCGCGAAATTCCAAAACTCGACGCGGCGGTGCGGTCTTTGATCGTCTTGCTTCAAGCGCCCGCGCCAAAGGACGCCGACAAGCAATGAAAACGCTAATCGTATCGGACATTCACGGCAATTGGTCGGCATTGCAAGCGGTGCTGGCAGCCGAACCGGACGCGGATCAAATTCTCTGCCTCGGTGATTTGGTCAATTACGGCCCGCTGCCGGTCGAATGTGCTGCGTGGGCGAAGGGCATTTCTTCGGAAGCAATCATTTTGCAGGGCAACCATGACTACGCTTTGGGACTGAATGCCGATCCGCATTGTTCGGCGATTTATGCGGCGTTCGCTGCGGCGATGCAGAAGATTACCGCACGGATGCTTGCACCAGAACTCAAGCAATTCCTCGCCGGACTTCAGCCGGTGCAACGGTTTCAAATCGGCCCGGCAAACTGTTTCGCCTGCCACGCCTCGGCCAAAGACCCGCTTTACCATTATATGCCGCCCAATGCGGCGGTGACATTGTGGGAATCCGAATTGATTCTGGCGCAACAACCGGATTTTTTGTTTTACGGCCACACACATCTGCCGATGAAAACCCGTTTTCGCCGCACGCTCGTCGTCAATCCCGGCAGCGTCGGCCAGCCGAAAGACGGCGACCCGCGCGCGGCTTACGCGGTTTTGGAAAACGGTGAAGTCACGCTTCGCCGCGCGGCTTACGACGTGGAAGAAACCATCCGCGCGTATGCTGGCTTAGGATTGGAGCCGCACATTGAACACAGCTTGTGCGCCGTGCTGCGAACCGGCGGCAATTTGTCCGCCGAACATTACCACTCACCAAAGAACAAATGACGCATGAACAAACCTGACAAACTCGACGAATTATTTCGTCTGCAAAAAGAATTGAACAAACGCATCGGCGTCCACACCGACCGCATGACGGAAGCTGAACGCCAGCAATGGCTGTTGAATTACAGCCGCGCGATGGGCCAGGAAGTCGCAGAATTGACGGACTGCGTGCCGTGGAAGTGGTGGGCGAAATACCAGCAGTTCGACAAACAAAACGCGCGGGTTGAAATCGTTGACCTGTTTCATTTCGTGATTTCCGCCGCACAAGTCATGGAAATCAGTTCCGCCGAACTATTTGAAGCCTACGCGAAGAAACATCGCGTCAATCTTGACCGGCAGGAATCCGGCTACACCGCCAAAGATGAAAGCGACAACAAGCACATTTGAACATGGCGCAGGCTGACGACATCCTCGACCGCATTTCCGCCATCGCCGGCGAATGGAAGCTGGCGAACCTCCGGCCGCAAATCATCGCGTGCCGCGAATTGATGCAGCGGCACAACGGCATTGACGTGGCGGTGTTCGGGCGGTTCAAGGCGGGCAAGAGTTCGTTTCTCAATCATCTCGCCGGACGTGCGGTGCTGCCGATTGGCGTCGTGCCGCTCACAGCGGTCATCACCCGGCTGCGTTTCGGTGAAACGGATCGTGCTCAAGTCCGTTTTCTGAACGGCACAACGGAAACCATTCCGCCCGGCGACATCGGCCTCTACGTAGGCGAAAACGAAAACCCGAACAACCAAAAGCAAGTCGCGGCGGTGGAAGTCGAGTTGCCGGAATTGAAGCTATTCGCACCGCTGCAATTCGTGGACACACCAGGATTAGGCAGTGCGTTTGCACACAACACGGAAGTTGCGTTGAACTGGCTGCCGAAAGTCGGCGCGGCACTCGTGGCGGTAAGTTCCGATGCGCCGCTGTCGGAGCGCGATTTGGAATTGCTCGGCGAGTTACGCCGCCACACGCCAAAGATTGTGCTGCTGCTAACCAAGGCGGATTTGCTCACCGAACCACAACGGGCCGAAGTGATGGAATTCGTCGCCACACAGTTAAGGCAGAAGTGTAACGGAGAGTTGCCAGTGTTTTTCTACTCGGTCAAACCGGAACTGGCGGCGATGAAATCGGCACTGCTGGCGAAGTTGCTCCAGCCACTGCTGCAACATCGAACCGAAGCGGGCCAACAAATTCTCCGGCACAAGCTGGCCGCGCTGCGAAACCAAACGCTCGATTATCTTCGCGTTGCATTGGCGGCGGCGACGCAAGCCGAGTCCGCCCGGCAAGCGTTGTGCGAACGGCTCGACGAGGAGCGGCGGCAGTTCGGTCTGTTCCGCGAGGAAGTGCAAGTCCTGGCGCGGGAGTGGTCGGCCAAAGCGCTGAATGAATCGCTGGAGCGGCTGCAACCAGTCCAACGAGCCTTGCAAGCCAAAGTCACCAACGAGTTGCAGGCGCAATTCGTGCAATGGCAACTGCGCCTTCCCCGGCTGCTCGAAGCGTGGCGCGAGTTGCTGCAATTGTTTCTGGCGCGCGAGTTGAGCGCAGTTTCACACGAGCAGCGGCCTCTATTTTGCGAACCGGCGCAAAAGGCCGGCGCACATTTTGCCCGCACCGTCCGGGCATTTCAGGATCGGCTTGCCGGCCATGTCAAAGCAGCGCTCGACGTGAGCCTGTCGCCACGCGAATTCAACCTGGAAGTGCGCGAGCCATCCGCGCCGCCTGTGGATGTGGCTTTTGCCTTCGACGCGGCGTTCAGTTTGGTGGGCTGGCTCATTCCGCTGACTTGGTTCCGCAGCCCCATCGAACGCAACTTGTTGCGTAAAGCACGTTATGAAGTGGAGAAACATCTTTCCCGCCTCGCCGCCGACTGGCGCGACCGCGTCGGGGTTGTCATCACGGAGCTTCGCCAGCAGACTGAGGATGCCGCGCGGAATGAATTGGAGGTGCTCGAACAAATGCTGGCGCAAACCGCCTCCCAAGCCCCACGCCTCTGCGAACAAATCGCGGAATTGGAAAAGATGCCTGTCGCATGAATACAAACCATGAACCGAAGATCCCCCGCTGGTTCAACCGCACGATTCTGCGTTTGCGGACCTAATCTGCTGCGCGGTAAGTCAAGCAGTGCTGGTCACACTGGCATCTCAGCGTCCGTTCTGCAACCATTTTTTTCCTTCCTCTGTGGTCTGGTAACGCTGCAACCTACTTTTGGGTTTGTCGGGAATTGTCATGGCCAGCCAGCCTTTGGACATGAGCGGCTTGAGGTAATTATCTTGGAACGTTTCGCGGTGCTTCACGCCAATTAACAATTGGATTTCATTCGCCTTGCGAGCCTGTTCGCAGAATTGGAGAACCTTTACCGCGACCTGTCCGGTCACTTGTCCGGCGACTTGTCCGGTGACTTGTCCGGTCGCTAGAAGTTTTCGTTCCCTGGCCTCTTTGATGAATTCAGGATGGAGCGGCAAGCGCACCAGAAAATAAGTCCGGTCATCATCAGACTCAAACATGGGCTGCGGAGAACCATTTACCCGCAGCGCCTTCAACATTTTAGGAATACCAGTGCCTCGACCTTCGGTGAGGCTGAGTTCTTTCAGAAATTCACCAATGCGCCGGTTGCGATACCGCCGTGTTGCAAAGCGCCCGGATTGCAATTCCTTGATACTGACTGAGCGGTCCAGACCTGGATAGCTGGCCACGGTGATTTCATCTGGCAGAACACGGATTTCAATCGGTTCCCGGATTTCGTAGCTGCGGTGATAAACCGCATTGACCACGGCTTCCTCCAGCGCCGCATAGGGCACATTGAAAAAACGGTCGGCTTCCGGTCGGTCGCCGTGTTTCACCACACGTTCCTCGATCACGGCGTTTTTCAAAAATGTCAGCGCGTCTTTGAGGATCACGTCCAATGGACCGGCAAATGTCTTCTCCGTGAAAGTGTCGCCACCGGGGCCATCGGGAAACTGCACCACGTCAATCTGTGTTTGAGGGAAAAGCTTTTGTGGTGCCGGGTTGAAAAACATCAGGCCGACATTCAATGGGTGCATCGTTTCGGCGGGGCCATCGGCAATCCGCATCTGGCGGCACAATTGGGCAAACTCCATCGTGCTGGAATCGGCCAACAGGTCGCTGCCTACTTCGCGCAGAAAGTTCTGAATCAGCGAAAGCTTGAGGTCGTTCAAAGAGGCATTGTGATGGATGCGGTCGTCGAAAGGAACGGTGGCGGCCAGACTGATCAACTCGACTTCTTCTTGATGTCTGGCTCTGACGGTGGCCGAACCTTTGCGAATGTAGTAGGCGAATTCGCGGTTGCCTTTTGCCAGTGACACTGGTGCTTTGTATGGCCGGGTCTGCCCGCCGGGACACCACAACACGAGAATGTGCTTTTGCTGGACGACGTAAGGCGCAATCACCGGATAGTATTGAGGCTGCATCCGATGCCCGATTTCCAGAATCTCTTTTTGAATGGCGTCCAGTTTGCTGGCGAGCAGTCCCGCCGGCGGCAACACCGGTTGCCCCTGATTTTCCGCCACGCCGATGAGAATGTAGCCACCGCCCAAATTGTGAAAATCATTGGCGAAGGCGCACATCGTGTGCAGGACGGCTTCCGGGTTCCAGCCCTGCTTAAATTCCAAACGCTCCCACTCCACGGTTTGTCCGTGCAGAACGTCATCAATGTTAATCGGCAAGTGCATCGCAGGCCGAGCATAGGCCAAAACCATATCCGTGAAAATCAGATAGTTTTCCGCCTCAAACAACATCCTAAAATTGTTCGGAATTGCCGATGAGTTTTGAAACCAGACATGCAGACTCCGAGCGTGATTCCTAAGCGCAATCCGTTTTTGGCGAAGGGAGCGCAGTCAATGTGGAGGCGCGGGGCGGCAGGGCGCACTACATTGACGGCGCGAGCGAGCCATATAATTGAAGCGCGGGGCACGCTCGGTTTGTGATTCCAACTATTTCAAACGAATGAAAAGAACAATAAATGCGCCGATTACGATGCCGATTGAAATCAGTCCGAGCAAAGTCAACCAGTCCCGTCTTATTTGCAGCCCGGTGATTCGGGCATCCAGTTCTTCGCAAGTTTTTTGAAACCTTTCGCTGCCGGATTTCAGGTCGGTTTTGACGCGATGATGCGCGGAAACCCCGTCGTCCAGATGTCTTCTGATGTCCTGGGCGGCGGCTCCGATCTCCTTTAACTGGCTGCGAAATGAACCGGAAGCCTGATTCAAAGCCTCGGTGTGGGCCTGGACGATTTTTTTCAATTCATCGGTCTGTTCTTCACCGACGACCGAAAGATTGCTGATCAGCGCAGAGGTTTGCCGCTGGTATTCGGCCAGATGCAGTTCGATCAATTTACGGGAGTCGTTGACCGCCTGCGGCACAAGCGCGGCTGCGCGCCATTGCGCCCGTGTCAGCATCGCCAGTTGGACCGGGAATCCGTTTTCATCCCCGTCATTCCACTCCGCCAGAATTTTCCTCATCCGTTTGGCTTCATCAGGGGAAAGCCCGGCGCAGAGCAGGTCAAAATCAGTGTCCTCCATACGTCATTCTCCAAAGTTCAATTGTGGCTGTGGTTCGGCCTTCGCTTTTTCCTTCGCTGGCGTGGATTTTTCCTTGGGAACAAACTCCGTGGGCAATAGCAAATCGGCAATGCCGTCGTATTGGCGAAACAGTTTTTGCATCGCCCATTGGATTTCGCCGGCGAGCAGCCGTTCCAAGTGACCGGCCTCGACGTGCGACAATTCGGCGAAGCTCAAGCCGCGCTTGGCGATGGCCTCCGCTTTCTCAATCGCCATCAATGTCGTTGGCGTGACGGCTGGCAACGTCACGGATTTGGCACCAAACTCCGTCAACTGCTTTTCCAGTTGCGAGCCTTTGAACAGGTCGCCCCTGGCTTTTGCGGGATTGTGGACGATGACATAATCCACGCGGTCGCCTGCATAGAAAAAAAGTTTGCCCGCGTTAGTCATGCTCTCCGTGTCGTCGGTGGGGAATAAGAAGAATGTCAGCCGGACGCCTTGTTCGGCGCACACATCCAGCACTTGCAATTCCTCCAATGCACCCAAGATCAGCGCGTCGGCCTGGGCGCGGGTGTCAATGATGTGAACGGGCGCGCTGTCTTTCAACACGCGGCGGAACAAACTTAACAAGGCCGTTTTGCTCTCCTGCTCGTTGCCGAGTTGATACGAGCGAACGGCTTGGGGATGCCGATTGGCAAACGTGTGGTGGCGGTCGTCGAGGTCGGAGCCGTTCCACGGCACGCCAAGCTTGTCGAACCAGGCGGTGCGGAATTCGGCTTCAAAACTTTTGCCGAGATTGCCTTTGGATTGTGGGTTGAGGTGGATACGTCGGGTTGTATTCATATATTTGTTGGATCGTTAAGTTTGATGTTGTCGGGACTCGGTTGCCGGAATGAACGGGGCGTCGGCGTTGCCGCCAGCACCGGCTTATGGGCTGGCGTCTGCGGCTTCACCGTGGCTGGCTGCACCATTACCGCTTCGCTTTCCCAATGAGGCCGGGCCTGACGTTTCAAGTAGCGCCGGTAGAACTGGTGCAAACCCTGAAACGTGATGGCGCAACCCTTCTTAGTGCGGAGCAACGCGGCGATTTCCTGCCACGTCCTGCGCCGCTGGCGTTGCTCGCGGATGAACTCCGCGAACGATTCGAGGCGGCTGCGATAAGCACGTCCGCCGCCACGCCGTTCATTTTTGGTTTCCGAATCCATTCGCCACCAGTTTAGGCCAGCCGATGACGGTTGCGTTAGTGAGTAGTGGGCGGATTAAGCCGGAAAGTGGGCGAGTTAAACGCGATAGCCTTTTTGATGGTTGAAAGGCGTTGAATCGCCGGGTTGAAACCTGTTGAACGTTGTTGAACCGTGACGTTGAAATGTGTTGAATCGCGTTGCATTCATCAACGCCTTTCAACGCTATTTTTCATATCGTCCGGCGCACAGCCGAAAACCTACGATTTTTCGTAGGGGTGGGGCGTCCACCTTTTAAGCTGACGAATAGGAGGCTAACAATTGGCTCAAAATTGAGTCAGCATTGGTTAAATGCGAATGTGCATTTCGGCCTTCATTGACAGTATGATTACATGAAATTTCATGGTCACATCGCACTGAATGACCGTTTCAGAAAACGGAGCGGAACGAAACGGATGAGAAGTGGAGCGCGGTTTCAGAAACGGCCATTGAGTGCGCCGCCGGATAGGTTCGGCTTGGTGTAGCGATTTGTCTGGCCGGTTGCTGAATACCTGCAAGCAAGCCGGCCAGTCAAAGCGCTAGTGTAAGATTCATCATTGCGCCGACAAACGCGCTGTTTGCATTATTGCGTCAGCAAGTTGCTGCGGCGTCCATTGATTACTGTCGAATTGTTTGTAGATGCGTCCTTGCGGGTCGAGCACGACCGTCCGCAAATTGTGCGAAATGTTGTTACCCTGCCGCATGACCATCAAATCGAGACGCTGAGCAACGTCGGCAAGCACATTTGTTGCCGCGGCGGCAAATAACCAACGATTGGCATCATCGCCACGATAAACATTGGCGTAATTCGACAACACCGCTGGTGTGTCAAATTCGGGGTCAAAGGAAATCGAGAGAAACTGCCAGTTCGTCGACGCGTTGGTGTCCGTCAAAAGAATTTTCCGTGTCTCTTCAAAATTATTGTTCATCCGTGGGCAATAATCCGGCAGCGGACAGCGAGTGAAAAAGAAAGTGAATGCCAACGCCTTGCCACGAAAATCCGAAAAGTGAATTTGCTTCCCGTCTTCTGTCGTCAATGCGTAATCCGGCAAAAGGTCGTCCGGTTTGAGTTCGGACGTCATCAGGCCGTGAGCCATGTCCATTTGCATGGACATTTTGTTGGTCATTGCTTTAGTGGACTGTCCAGCGCGATGGATGTTTTCGACCCATTCGTCATTTTCATCCACGACCAGCGTGAAGGTGATTTCGTCGTTGGGCGAAATGCCGCTCAACGCGTTCGTGTTTTTCACGTTAAAATCCATCGTCATTTCCATCATGTAGCCGGGAATGGCCTGATGATGAATTGTGACTTGGCGCAAGTTCGGCGCGATTTTTTCAATCATTCCGCGCGCAAAATAGGATTTTGTGGCTGAATCATCACCGCTTGGCGCGGCGAGAACGGAATGGGTAAACACCAAAATACAGAACAGGGTTGAGCCTTTCATGGCAATTGTTTTCATAAAGTTTGATTTTGCAGTTTTGTGATTTCCTCGACGACGGCGCTCGCCGTGTTTTGGTTCAGCCCGTCAAAATATCCGCGCAGATGACCATGTGAATCCACGACGGCTATGCGCTCCGTGTGCGAAAAGTTTCCAGGCATGTAACTGAACGGATCGTCCAAGTCCTTTGCAAGAAAACTTGTTCCGATCAAATCATACAATTGCGATTTATCGCCGGTCAGAAACAACCACCGATTGGTATTCGCGCCAAAGCGTTCGCCGTATTTTTCGAGCACGGCAGGCGTGTCGTCGCGGGGATCAACCGTCAGCGAAACCAATTTTACGTCCGGTTGATTCGCCGTCAGTTGCTGGATTTGGGCCATCTGGCGGTTCACGGCCGGACACGTCAGCGAGCAACTCGTGAACAGAAAATCCACGACCAGAATTTTGCCGGCCAAATCCGAACGAGTTACAGTGCGCTCGGTGCGGTCAGTCAGTGTAAAATTGACCAATTGACGTGGATGGTCGGGCGGAATGAGACGCGATTTTGAATTTTCCACTGCGTGTCCTGCTTCATTTGCAGGATTATTTTCGCGATTGTTCATCGCGAAGAGCAGGAAGCAAAAGCCGGCTCCAAACACCAAAGACCCGACGATGGCGACAATGGCAAACAGTCGTTCGTCATTTCGTTGCTTGCGTGGTTTGGAGTCGGCGTTCCTGAACATGCAATCTATTTTTTTAATTTGGCTTCGGCGGCGGCAAGTTTCTTCATGTATTTGTCCGGGTCTTTATCAAAGTCTTTTCTTTCAGATTCATTGCAGACCTTGATTTCTTGGCCTTTATAGACAAAGACACAAGGCTTGCCCATATCGCCAAGCTTCATGCCGCAGACGAGGCAGGTGTCGAGCGGATACGGTTTGGGTTTTTGTTCTTCGGCCCGGCTGGTTAATGAGACGGCGACGATGGTAACAGTCAGAATAATTGCGAGGATGAATTTTAGATTATTCATATTCAATTTTGGTTTGGATTAAAATCAAAACATATAGCTCATGCTCACTTTGAACAGCACCGGCGCGGCCACTTGATTGCCGGTGAAATTTTGAAAGACGGGAATTTCAACATCGGCATAAATTTTCACCGGATGGATGTGAAATTCAATTCCTGGCGAAAGCATCAGGCGTTCGTAGCCGGAGTTGTCGGGACTGGCTGCGTCGCCGCTGTCACTGCTCCGGTAGGAAAAAATGGCCTGCGCCACTGGCGAAATCCGCACGCGACCGATTGAGAATCCCTTGTAATCAATCCCCGCCGCCGTGTCCAGTTCGACACCCGGCCGGTATTGGTCTTGAATCAGTGTCGGCACGTCCAACAATCCTTGCGCGAACCAGTCCCACTTTTGATTACTGTCCAGATTACCGCGATAAAAGCCGCCGAGCAAAATGTCCGTGCTGCCCGTGCCGATTTGCGTGTCGCGGTCAACAATATCAGAGTCAAAAGTATAACTGCCCGTCGGTAATTTTACTCCAAACGTCACGCCCGCTGACTGGTCTGCAAAAAATCCCGTGTAAATGCCTTGAACCCGAATGTCACCAAGTTGGTTCCAATTTTTCGTCACAATGTCGCCTCCTCCGACATCGGTTTTGAACGTGCGGAAATCGTAAGGCACTTCCGCTTCAACTCCCCAACTGGAGTTGAACATATATTGAAAACCGAACGTCGTGAAATACGTTTTGATTTCTTTGTCGTCGTTATTTGCGTCAGGCGCCTGCGAAGTGCCGCTCCAATTATGATTCTGGTCTTGATAATCGAATTGCAAAAACGCCGTTCCACCCGCGCCATCGGGAAACATCGAACTCGTGCCCACGTCAAAAACACCGCAACCACACGCGCATGCATGGACGATGCCCGGCGTCAAAATTCCCGCCAATAAACTACTGCTAATTTTCACTGCTGAATTAAATTTTTTATTTTTCATATTCAAATTGCAAAATTGCGAGAACACGCAATGGCGCTCTCAAGGTTAAATGGAAACAATTTTTGCCCGCGCCAACACGGCGCGAGCAACCAAGCTGCGATTGGATCAAACGAAGAATCCGCGCGGCGGCTGGAGTAGCGGTTTTTGGGCGAGAGATTTTGCGGAAGAATTTTCCAGCGGCAATAGTTGAAAACTCGACGGGGCAATCAAAACGAAGTTTTCTTTGACCGGCGGAAATTCAAGTTTTTGCAGCGGCGCTGTGAACTCCTTTTTCTGCTCGGATTTTCTTCCAGCAGCAATGGCTTTGCAAAGACAACAGGGATGCTCGCCGTCGAACGTGTGCGTCACGGCTTCGGTGAGCGATTGCGTGCGCAGATTGTCTGCCAGCATCGTCGTCCACGCGACCGATTGCAGCACAGCCCAATGCAGGCCGGTGGTTGTGATCAGCGCAACCACCACAATAAATTTGCCGAAACGGGCAAGCACACTGAAACCCTCCTTTTTTGCCGGGCGCAAGTCAAGTTTTGTTCAGTGCGCGAAAATCAACACGAGAGTTGGACGTATTTACGACGGCAAATCCTTGCCCGTGGTGGTCACGGTAAGCTTGCCGTGTTTCACACCTTTGGCGGCGATTAGTTCGTCGGCAATCTTGCGGATGATGCTGGCCTTGCCGCGCACGATCAAGACTTCGAGGCAGTTGTGGTGGTCGAGATGAACATGAACGGTCGAGAGGATCACTTCGTGGTGGTCGTGCTGGATGTCTGTCAATGTCTCTTGGACGTGCATCTTGTGGTGGTCATAGACGAGCGTGATAGTGCCGGCGATGTCTTCGTTGCCGAATTTCTGGCGATGCTCGACGAGTTGGTCGCGGATCATGTCGGCAATGGCCAACGAGCGGTTGTCGTAGCTTTTTTCGCGCGTCATACTGTCGAGTTGCTCCAACAATGACGGCGGCAAGGAAACGCTAAAGCGTGTGGCGGTTTCTTTTTTCATGGCACATGAGATTATTTGCATCGGGCGCAACAACGCAAGCGAGCAGTTGCAGGCTGCACCTGACGGCTCAACGATGTGACGGGTCAGAACGAACACCCTCCCGCCACCAACCGAATGCCATCAACGCGAGTGAAGCGAGTCCCGCTGACAGCGAAAATAGTGACGAGTTTTTGCCGTTGGCGCGTGCAAGTGTCTCGGTGCGCGGCTTTTCTTCCAGCACACGACCGCGCACCATCTGTGCAGTAGCGGACGGTTTCGCGGCTGGCGATAGCGACGCGCTTGCCACCGGAATTGCGCTGGGCGCTGGGCCAAGTTGTGCTTCGGCGCGTTTGGCGACGGCTGCGTTTTCCGCAGCGACGGCGGGAACGAGTTCGGTTTGCACCTGCTTCAAACGGGCGACGGTTTCCGGTGATGCCTGCCAATAGCCTTTTTCGATGACGGTGAGCATCCGATCAACCATCGCCTGGTAGGCGGCAAGATTTTCAGCAGCTTTGAATTTCTCGCGGATGCCGAGCGCGTGGCGGTCTTGGACATAGGTTTCAAACATCTCCTGCCACTTCGCATCGCCCACCGCATCGGGCACGGTGACTTGCCAACCCCAAAGATTGTCCGTCACCTGGCGTATCATCCGCGCGCCTGAATAGCCCTCATTGAGCATGGCTTCAATCCACTTGGGATTGAGATAGCGCGCCCGCATTTCGCGGCCCATGTAGCGTTCGAGTGTCATGGTTTCACCGGCGTTCGGGTTGCTCAAATCCGTGACGAGCGTATCCGCCGGTTTGCCGTTGACCTCGCGCACGGCCATCGCCGTGCCGCCGAGGTATTGGTAGAAATCGTCGCTGTCTATCGCGCCATAGACATTCGAGGAACGACTGTGAACCACGGCTTTCGCACCCTTCAACGCCAGCCGCAGCAACGTCGGCGAAAGATCGGCGTTCGTGCCCGCCGCCACGCGCGCGCCCCAAAATCCCTGCCCGAACAAATGGCTCATGCGATTGAAGAACACGCCGGCGACCTGCTGCTCATTCGTCCAACTATCCGCCTGCTGGATGGCGTGATCCAATCCCGCACCGTAAGTTCCCGACGGCACGCTGAACAGCCGCACTGACGCAAATCGCTCGGCTTCGGCGGGCGCGACGCCTTGGACTTCAAGTTCGGCGCGTGTGGCGGCGATGTTCCGCAACAGCGGATTGTCGGCATTGGTATCGGTCTTCACCACATTCACCGCCTGATCGAGCAACAACATCAGATTCGGAAACAAGTCGCGATACAAGCCGGACGGAATCACAGTGACATCCACGCGCGGCCTGCCAAGTTCCGTTTGCGGAATTAACTCCACGCCTTGCACGCGACCGCGCGCATCCCACTTCGGGTGCACGCCCATGAGCGCGAGAATTTGCGCCTCCATCACACCTTCGTGCCGGCTCGTTTCCGTGCCCCAAAGATTGAAAACCAAGCGGTCAGGAAACTGTCCGTCATGCCGCTTGCGATAGGATGCGACGAGATCCGTCGCCAGCCGTGAACCAGCGGCGAAGGTTGCGGTTGTGGGCAGTCGCGACGGATCGAAGCCGTAAAAATCTTTTCCTGTCGGCAGCGCGTCAGGATTGCGAATCGGGTCATTGCCCGGCCCGGCGGCGATATAACGACCGGATAGCCCAGCGGAAAGCGCGTCGAGTTCTGCGTGCGCCGATGCTTCAATGCGCGTCATCAACTCCGCTTTACGCTGCGCGTGCTCGGCGGGCGAAAGATTCGGTTCAAGCGAAAGAATCGCCTCGGCGGTGGCGGCGCGTTTCACTTCGTCCGGCGCAACGCCAAACGTGTGCATTCCAAACGGCGTCATCCGCTCGCCGATTTTTTCGATATAATCATCAATCGCTTCAAGCTGCTCGGCGTTGAGTTGCGCTTCCGGCGCAAGCGTGATGCCGAGGTCTTTGAACAATCCGGTTTTTTCGCAGCGTCGCGCAATCTCGCGGAGCATGTCGCTGCCGGCAAGCGAACCTTTTTCGCGGGCGACGTGGTAGTCGTTGATGAGGCCGGAAATTTCGCGCAGTTCGGGATTGAGCGTGGCGCGATCCAGCGGCGGCGGCAGATGCGTGATGATGGTCGCCATCGCGCGGCGCTTCGCCTGCAAGCCTTCGCCGATGTCGTCCACGATGAACGGATACAACTGCGGCACTGCGCCGACAATGACTTCGCCCGTGTCGGCGGCTGTGAAACCGACTTCCTTGCCGGGCAGCCATTCATGCGTGGCGTGTGTGCCGACATGAACCATCGCATCGGCCTGAAAGTTTTTTTGCAGCCAAAGATAAAACGCCAGATACTGATGATGCGGCGGCAGCGTAACATCGTGATAGACGGCTTCAATGTCCTGATCCCAGCCGCGCGTCGGCTGCGGCGCAAACAGCAGATTGCCCCAGCGCTGCGCGGGAAAAACGAAGAACGGCTTTCCGGTTTCGTCGCGCCAGACCATCGTTTTGCTCTGCTCCGGCTCGCCCCATTTAGCCATGATTTGAGTGCGCAAACTTTCAGGCAATTGATCGAACCACACGCGATACTCGGAAATGGGCAGGAGTTGCACGCGACCGGAACGCGCCAGTTTATCCAACTCGGCGGCGACATTCGTTCCCGGCATGGGATTGTTTCCGAACGTGCGGATGGCAGTGAACAATTCATCGGCGTTGGTTGGCGCACCGTTCGCCGCAAAACCATCGGCGCGAAGCCGGTTGAGAATTTGCAGCAGAGATTGCGGCAGGACATTCAGATATGACGCTCCGATACTCTCGCGGCCCGGCGGATAATTGTAGTAAATGATCGCGACGCGGCGTTCGTTGGCCGGTTCGTGCCGCAACTTCACCCACGCCTGCACGCGGTCGGCGAGCCGTTCGACGCGGTCGGCAATGGGCATGGTCATCACATAAGTTTCGCCGGTGGCCACGTCCACGAGCTTTTCTTTTGAGGCAACAATCGTCGGCGCAATCCCGCCCGCGAGTTCCGCGCTGCCGACTTGCCAGGAGCGCTCGATGAAGTCGAGTCCGCTGGCGGAGCGCTCCCACTCGGCGCGGTTCTGGTTGTTCAACGCAATGGCGTTGATGATGGGAACATCCAGTTGCGCCAGCAACGGCGCGAGTTTGGCCGGGACATTCCCGATTTTCAGCGTCAACCCGACGATAGCCTCGACGCGGCTGTTACTGTTCGTATCGAGAAACAAAACCGGCAAAGCGGCGTCTGCCGGATAGCCGAAGCCGAAAAGCACGTTGAATCCGCGCGCCTGCAACGCGGCATTGATGGTGGAAAGCAATTCGGTCTGGCCGGACGTGGCCGTGTCACGCGAGAAATAAACGCCAACCCACGGAAAATCGCGGCGTTCGGGTTTGCCGGCGAGATACGCGGCGGAATAATCTTCAAACCGTGTAAACGCCCGGCGGCTGGTGGGATCGAAGAAACCGATTTCAGGGAAAACGCATGGCGACAGGAATTTTAAGTTGGGAAAATGTTTTCGGGCAAGCACGGCGCGCACCATCTGCACCAGGTTCGCCTGACCACCGGCGTCGAAATACGCAGCGAGTGCGGCGTCGCGTTTGAAACCCAGATCGGCAAATTCCGGGTCAAGTGTTCCACCCACGCCAGCGACAAAACTGCCCCGGTCTGCCGCCGCACGAATCTCCGGCGCAAGCGCTCGGAGTAATGCACCATAGCGGGTGTAGCCGATGATGATGTCGCTTTCGCGCACAAACTGCCGGTCAGCATCGGACAATTCAATGCGTGGAAAGGAGCGAACGGTCACGTCCTTCAACGCGGGGTCGCGGCGCAGTTCCGTGATTGCGCCAATGGCGGCGGCGGATTGCGCGTCGCCGGTGAGCAGCGCGACTTTCACCGGCGCGGCATGAGTCAGCGTGCCAAGCAGACACGCGATGAAAACGAGCAATGGAGCGAAGAACTTCACGCCACGCTCATTTCGGTTTGGTCTCGTCGTCCGGCACATAAACCACCTGACCATTGGCGAGACGATACGCCGTGCCAAGCCGCGTGCCTTGACCGGAGAGCGTCTTGTCGGTGACTTTCTGCACTTTGATTTGCGCGCCCTGTTTGGTGATGATTTCCATTTCGCCGTTCTCGGTCTGTTTGACCAGTGTGACGTTGGCGTTTTTATCGAGCAGCTTGCCGGACGAGAACAAGGCAAACAGCGCAATCAACAGCGCGACGATGAAGGCGACGCTGACATCAAACAGATTGGCGAGGCCGGCGAGCGGGTCTTCGTCCTGTCCGGGTGCTGGCCCGTGGGCGGAAAGACGGTGACGATGAACGAAGCGCATGGTCATTCCTTTCCTTTCGCCGCACGCAGGACTCGTTCAGCATGAAACGCCAGCGCCTGTGAATCCGCACGCACCCAGCTTTCGCGGGCGGCGGCGATGAGATAAGCGGTCACGCTGATGGTCAAGCCAATGACGGTCGCGGCAAAGGCCGTCACCATGTTGCTGGCGAGCGCGGGCAAATTGCCATCGGCCAAACCTTGCAACGCATCGGCCATCGGGATGAGCGTGCCCATGAGGCCAAGCGACGGGCCGACGCGCACGGCAAGGCGCAATCGGCCCAGCGCCCGCCAGCGTTCGCGGTCGGTGTTTTGCAGGATTTCCTCCAAACGCAGGTCGAGTCCTTCGCCAGCTTGCTTGGCGGCAATTTCGTCCAGCGCCTTCTGTGCGCGTTCCAAGCTGGAACGCCGGCCCGCGCGGCGATCCCATGCCTCGCGCAAAAACGCGCCGACGGAAACGAGGATGGCCGCCAGCAAGCCGAGCAAGCCGAGCAGCACCGGCCAGACGAGAAAGGCGGCAATGTGATGAAACAATTCGCGGAGTTGGTCAACGGCAGTCATGATTTTTTATTGTGCGGTTACGCGGAAGAAGCGGGTGGCGTTGGTCGCGGGCACGCTCCATTGCGAGACGGTGTTGCTGCTGACGAAACTGGCATTGGTGGTCCAGTTGAGCAAATTGGTCGAGGACAGCACGGTGTAAGTGCGGTTGGTTTCGCCCGTGATGGTCAGGTTGGCTTGATTGGTCAGCACTGTGATGGCGAGAATTGGGGGAGTGATTGGCCGCGTCACCGCGAGCACGGCGAGTTGCGGGCGCAAGCTGGTTTCGCGCGGGTCAGGAACTTCGCCGGAAACGACCGAGAATCTCACCGCGTTGGTCGCCGTCAAATTGGTCAGCACATTGAAGCTCACCACGCTGGGACCGTAATTGGCGATGCTCGTGTTCCACTGCGCAACGTCGTCGCCGCCGAACTGCGTGCCGTTGAAATACAGCCGGTCGTTCTGGCCGGTGTCGCCGTAGGTGTAGAGCGCGGTGAGCGTGGCGGCGGTGGCGTTGGTCGGATTGACCGCGCCAAAAACCGCCGTGCGCTGATCCACTTCAGCCGAAGTCGGCGTGCCGTAAATGTCGCCGCTGCCCTCGGCCAGCGCGTAATCAAAATTATTCGTCAGCGCGCGGTTTTGATAAACCGCCTCCAGCGTGACGTGCTGGATGCGTCCGTCAAAACTGTCCGGCGTCGTTTCGGTCACGCTGATCGTGTTGGGTGAACCGTTGGTGTAAAGCATTCCGCCGGGCACGGGCAGCGCCACCAGCCAGACGCCATAGCCCGAACCGTAAGCGCACGGCGCATCCGCGCTGAAAATCGCATTAAAGTCACTCGTCGTGCCGAACACGAACGGATTCGCGGCGGGCAGGTTGGTGCCGTTGATATTCACGGTCAACTGGCAGGTGTAATCCGGCGTTCCGCCCCAAAGCGTCATGACGAGCCGGCTGGCAACGACGCGGTCGCAGGACGGAAGCGCGACGGCGACTTGATAAGTGTTGGGCAGGCTTGGCGGAACATTGAGCCAAGTCGGAATGTTCGTCCAGAACAGGCCGCCGTTGGCCACGCTGCCGGTGAGCACATTGGTGATTCCCAGCCCGCCAAAAGCGTAGCCGCCCACTCCCATTGCAAACACGGTGCCTTTCACGCTGCCAACGCCAGACGATGTCCAGCCGTAAAGTGTGTTGTTGGTGAAAGCGAGATCGCCGTCCGGGTTGATTCCGTCCGGGCCGGTAAAGTTATGAAGGATGTTAAAACCGCTGCCATCGGGATTGATTTTGAACACGATGCCATCATTGGCGCTGCCGCCCGCTTTGGTGGTGCCGACCAGACAGGAACCGACGAATGTGAGCGCGCCGTTGGGATTGGCTCCATTGGTCGTGCCGCCGGTGAAATTAAACAGCGTGCTGAATCCAGTGCCGTCGGTGTTGACGGAAAAAATTGTTCCCAAGTTTGCGGTGCCGCCAATGCGAGTGGTGCCGTAGAGCGTCGTTCCCACCAACGTCAGCGAGCCGTAGGGATTGGCACCGTTCGTCGTGCCGCCGGTGAAGTTGACCAGATTGGTGTAGCCACTGCCGTCGGTGTTGATGGCGAACACCACGCCGTCGTTGCCAGTGCCGATGCTGCTGCCCGTTCCGCCATGCACCGTCGTGCCGTAAAGCGTTCCACCGCTCAAGGTCAACGTGCCGCCCAGCGGTCGGGAACCATCGGACACGCCGCCCGCGAAAGTGTGCAGGTTGGTGAAACTGCCGCCGTTCGTGTTGAGCGAATAAATTGAACCGACGCCCGTGCCGCTACCGTAGTAAGTCATTCCATAGAGGGTTGAGCCGTTCACGGTCACAGTGCCATACGGTTTGTAGCCGTTGGTGGTGGTGACGAAGCTGTGCAAGGTCTGATAGGCGGAACCGTCCACATTAACCGCAAAGACGGTGCCATAGCCAGCCGTGCCATTAGCGCTGCCACCATAGTAGGTCGTTCCATAAAGAGTTGAACCGCTCAACACCACGGAGCCGAGCGGTTGGTATCCGTCGGGCGCGGTGTTGGTGAACGTATGCAAAACATTGAAGCCGGTGCCATCCGTGTTCACCGCGAACACCACGCCGCCGCCGGCGGCTCCTTGGTTCGCCGTCCCGTAAAGGGTCGAACTGGAAACAACCGGCGCGTCATAGTAAGGATTGGCTCCGTCCGCGCCGCCAGTGAACGAGTGGAGGATGGAGAATTGAGCGGATGCGACGCTGCCGCTCAATGCCAGCAGCGCGACCGCCATTCCGAGGGAATGAATGTTTCTATTTTTCATTGTTTTGATGATTTCATATTTGATGTATTCATGGTGTCATTGTGATTTATTGGGAAGCGTCCCATTCATTCTTCGCGGTGATTGTCTTGTATTCGACGTGGACATCGCAGTAGGTGGCCACAAAACCGTTTTTCGGATGCCGATAATTCACATAAGGAACCGGGTTGATGAACGAACTGCCACTCCCGCACCAATAATCGCCCGGCGTGCAATCGGCATAAATGATGGTGCTCGACGGATGGCGGACACTGCTTTGATTAACGCCATACCAAAAACAAGAAGCGCTGCCGGCGAAGTTAAAGACGTTCATGCCGTAGCTCAAAAAGATGCTGGCATCCCAGGTCACGGGAATTTGCTTCAAGTCGGCGGGACAAAGATAAACGCTGGTGGTTTGGTTCGTGGATGGTTTGCCAATATACGGTTTAATCAAATCCATCCAACGGGATTGGGAATTTACCCAAGTCAGCGGATAGATGCCGTTGTCGTCGGCATACATTTGCGTGGCCAGCCCGATCTGACGCAGGTTGTTTTCACAAGCCGCACGTTTAGCTCGTTCCTTGGCGCTGGCAAGGGCGGGCAATAACAGCGCAGCCAGAATCGCAATGATGGCAATGACCACCAGCAATTCAATCAGCGTGAACGCTAGATCGCCGGCAGAGCGCGGCAAAACTGTTTCAGTGTTATTATATTCTAGTTTCGTAATACTTGCTGGGTTAAAAAAATCTGTTGGCTGAAAAGGTGAAATGCGACTGGCCTAGTCTGCGGGTTTGTGTGTGTCGTTTCCCCGCACCAGCACGCGGCCGACGACGCACGCAAGGCCGAACATGATGAGCGTGCCGATGGCTCCGGCGATGGCGGTGGCGATGCCTTCAGAACTGATGCCGGGCATTTTGTAATCGGGAATCCACGTTTTGATGAGCGTGGCGGCGTGGCCGGCAAAACCAAATTTCTCCGCCACTTTATCCAGTCCGTCCGGCCAAGCACAGGCGTAAGGCGAAACAAAAATTGCCAGCCCCAACGCGATGACCAGACCGAACGCGAGAAATTCCCAGCCGGTGCCGCGCGTGGCCGGGGAGTTTTCCGCGTCGAGCAAATCCGGTCGTGTCCGTGCAATTGCCAGGATCACCAGCGAGGTGATGATTCCTTCACCGATGCCGATGAGCATGTGGACGCTGACCATTGCCGGGAAAACCACGCCAGGTGGAAGTGTGCCGGACAAGGCGAGTTCTCCGGCGCACGTCACGGACGCCAGCACGGTCGAAAGCCACGCCGCAAAGAAAATAGCCGTAATGCGTCCGCGCAGGCCGGGCAGGAATTTTCGCGCGGAACGATAAATCGCATAGCCAACCACCGCGCCCATGAACGACATATTGAAAATGTTTGCGCCCAGCGCCAGCACGCCGCCGTCGCTGAACAGGAGCGCTTGCACAATCAGCACGCACGCGATGACAATCGCCGCTGCGCCCGGGCCGAGCAGTGCCGCCGCCAACACGCCGCCAAGCAAATGTCCCGACGTGCCGCCAGCGACGGGGAAATTCAGCATCTGCGCCGCGAACACAAACGCCGCGCCCAGCCCCATCAGCGGAATTTTGTTGCGCGGCAGCGTGCGGTTGACCTGCCGGGCGGCGACGGCCAAGCCGCCCACCGACAGCGCGCCGGTCAGGGCGAGCGTCTTGGCGTCGAGAAAACCATCAGGAATGTGCATAAAATCTTGCTCCGGCCATGTGTTTGCGTTAAGTGTTACGAATCGCAAACAAGGTAATAATTCTAGTGTTACGGTCAAATAAAAAAGTAACAACACGTTGAACCACGTTTTTGCATCATGGGCGGGCATCATTTGCATCCACACGACCACGGGGACGGCCACAAGCATGGCCCATTGCAGCATTTGCCGGCAGGCGGGAAACTGGCCGGGGCGCTGTTCTTGATTTTGACGGTCGTGCTGCTGCCGCGCACGGCGTTGACGGGATTATTGATGGTGGCTGCCGTCATCGGCGGACTGCTGGCGGTCAGCCAGATTCCGCTCTGGTTTCTGCTGAAACGGTTGCTGCTGCTGGAACCGCTGGTGCTGGGGGTGGCGGGCTTGATGTGGTTTCAGCCGGATGGCGGCAAGATTTTCGCGCTGGTGATGTTCAAGGCCAACCTGTGCCTGCTCACGACCATTCTGCTGTCAAACACGACGCCGTTCGCAGAACTGCTGCGCGTATTGCAACGGCTGCGGATGCCGTGGGTGTTTGTCACCACACTGACATTGATGCACCGGTATCTGTTCGTGCTGCGCGACGAGGCGGAGCGGATGCGCCGCGCCCGCGCGAGCCGGACGTTTACGCGCGGACGACGGTTTCAATGGCTGGCACTGTCATCGGTGCTGGGGCAATTATTCGTGCGGGCATCAGAACGCGCGGAACGGATTTACAACGCCATGTGTGCGCGCGGCTGGAAATAAAATGAACACGATTGAAATCACCGATCTGAAATACCGTTACCACGACGGCACGGAGGCGCTACGGGGCATAAGTTTTGGCATCGCGCCGGGTGAATGTGTGGCGCTGCTCGGTCCGAACGGTTCGGGCAAGTCCACGCTGTTGCTCCACTTGAACGGCATCTTGCCGGAGAAACTTTCCAGTGGCGGCGCGGTGAAAATTTCCGGTGAGGCCCTCGCACCGGAAAATCTGGGAAAAATCAGGCGTCAGATCGGTTTGGTTTTTCAAGACCCGGACGACCAGTTGTTTTGCCCGACGGTGGCGGAGGATGTGGCGTTTGGCCCGCAGCAACTTGGTTTGAGTGAAGCAGATATTTCTGCACGCGTGAAAAAATCCCTGGCCCAAGTCGGCCTTGCGGGATTTGAACATCGTTCGACACATCATTTGAGCCACGGCGAGAAGCGTCGCGCCTGTCTGGCGGGCGTGTTGGCGTGCGAGCCGGCGGTGCTGGTTTTGGATGAACCGACGAGCGACCTCGACCCGCGCGGTCGGCGGGAATTCAAGGCGTTGTTGAGGGAGATTCCGGCAACGAAGCTCATTGCCACACACGATCTTGAATTGGCAGTGGAACTCTGCGCGCGGGCAATCATTTTGGATCAAGGGCAAATCATCGCCGATGGCTGCACCGTAGAATTGCTTGCCGACGAGAAATTGATGTTCGCGCACGGGTTGGAGCGGCCACACATTTTACATCACATTCATCCGCATTGAATATGCTTGTGGTGCCTGCCAGATAATTACGAGGTGACAATTCACTTTGACAAGTGCTTGGCACGGTCGCACTAAACGGCGTCGCCGCGTTTTGTGGATTAAATTTCAGCCGTGAGATGGGTTACAGGAAAGGAGGAGTTATGCGCGGTTGAATCCCGCCGGGAATCAGGGCTGAAAGTTTCTTTCATTTTGTGTCGTTGCGACACCTTCACCGCTTTTGCTTCCGCTAGAATGGTTCCGTGAATTTTATTTTAATCAATGTTTGGATTTTTGCCGTTCCAAAGTTTGAAAGAATGACGCCATGAAAGGCGAATTAAAAGTCAGGCGAGAGGGCAAAAGCGGGGCTGCCATTTTGCGGCAACTGCAATTCCACCCCGCCCGATGCAGTTAGCATCGGAGCCATAAAGCGTCACTTGGAAAACTTTCCAGAAGGGGGCCGGAGCAGAAAAGGCCGGATTCATTCAGCTTTGAAGTAGAAAAAGCCGTTCAGGGCCGCCGAAAAGAAAAATTCATTTTGTGTAATGATTACACAAACCGGGCCTGAATCCCTGTCAGAATGCCGGTCGAAAATAAATTGAGCCGTCAAATTTTGTAAATGACGGCCATGAAAAATGACAACCAAAAAAACGAACTGGAAATCATTCAGCATAGCAGAAGTTGTGGCTTCATCTTGTGCGCTTCCCGCACAAGATTGCCTCCAAATTCTGCCAGAGTGAGAGCCGTTGGGGACATTCATTTTGTGCAATGATTGCACAAGCGGAACCTGAATTTCTGCCAGAATGTCCGACGGAAACATGAATAAACCATAGGTGACGTATGAATAATGTTGCGCCAAACAACTTTGCTGGCCGGATGGAAAAAGAGATTCGCGCCAAAGAAGAAAAGAAGGCTAGCGCGCTTTATGTGCTGAACAATGATCTCAAGGCGATTTTGAATCTGGCCAGATTGCCAGCGCGTTTGAACACCGCGCAAACCGCCGCCTGTCTCGGCTTCAAGCCGCATGACATCCCGGTGCTGACCGCGCGCGGATTCCTCAAGCCGTTAGGCCGCCCGATGCCCAACAGCGATAAATACTATGCGCGGTCAAGGATTCTTGAACGGGCGGACGATGAGGAATGGCTGTCACGGGCAACGGCGGCATTGGGGCAGCACTGGCAGGATAAAAACGCCCGTAAAACCGGAAAACAAAATGGTCATGCCCGGCCAGTGGGAAAGTGAACTATTCGGCTTAACCGCAACCAACTCGCCCACTACCCACCAACGCGGGCAAGGCCGGTTGATTTAAGCTGACGGCAATGCTGGCACCGAAAGCCCAATACAACCCGGTTGACGCCAAAAAGTATTTCAAGGAACACCTGGCAGTCGGCGATTATTACGCCGAAGGGCAGACCGTTCCCGGCCAATGGATCGGGAAGGGCGCGGCAGATTTGGGATTGTCCGGCGTGACCACCACCGATGAGTTTGTTCGGCTCTGCGATAATCTTCATCCACAAACCGGCGAAAGGCTGACGCTCCGGCAAAAAACCACACGGATTGAAAAGGGGATTGATGGCGAAGAACGGCAAGCCGCCAATCGCCGGGTATTTTACGACTTCACCTTTTCCCCGCCAAAGTCTGTTTCCATCGCCGCGCTGGTCGGCAACGATGCGCGAATTGTCGAGGCGCATGAGCAGGCCGTGACGCTGGCCATGCACCAGTTGCAAACCTTCGCGGCAACGCGCGTGCGAAAAAACGATGAATGCACGGACCGGCATACGGGCAACCTTGTGGCCGCGATGTTCCGGCATGACACCTCCCGCGCTTTAGACCCGCATTTGCATACGCATTGCATCGTATTCAACGCCACGTTTGACGCGGTGGAAAAGCAATGGAAGGCATTGCAGAACCATGAAATGTTCGCGGCGCAAAAGTTTGTCGAGAATGTTTATTACCATGAACTCACGCGCGAACTGGTGAAATGCGGTTATCAGATTGAAAACCAGCCGCGTGGCGATTTTGAGATCAAGGGCATCACGCCGGAACTGATTGACAAGTTTTCCAAGCGGCATCGGGAGATTGACCGGAAAACCAAGGAACTGCTGGCGCGTGAACCGGAAAAGGCGGCTGACAACATCGCCGCAATCCGGGAGAACATCGCGCACAAGGAACGGCCACGGAAAATCCGGGACATCGGTTTGGAAAAGCTGCAAACGCTGTGGGACGGTCAAATGACGGCGGGCGAAAAGGCTTCGCTGGACGGGCTGACGGCGAAGCCGTCCATTGCGCCCGTTTCCGGCGAGAAGATTTGCGAGCAAGCTGTGACGTGGGCGGAGCAACATTTATTTGAGCGTCGTTCCATCGTCCATGAGCATGAACTGTGGCGGCACGCGCTGGAACGCGCCAGAGGGCAGGACGTTTCACTGACGGACATTCAGGCCGTCACGCAAAAGCGCGGCTACCTGCACTTTGACGAGCATCCCGGCAAGGTGTCCACGCGGGAGCATCTTCAACGTGAAATGGAAATTGTCCAGATGGCCAGAGCGGGCATTGGCGAATATCATCCGCTGGTCTGGCAACCGAAGCCGTTCAATCCCATGTTGGATGGGGAACAGCGCGAAGCCCTCACCGCGCTGGTTTCCAATCGTAACCGGGTCGCGGTCTTTCGCGGCGGGGCTGGCACGGGCAAAAGTTTCGTGCTGCGCGAGCTGGTCGGGCAAATCCGCGACGGCGGGCGCGGCGTGGTCGTCCTCGCGCCGCAACGCCAGCAAGTGCTGGACATGGAGCGGGACGGTTTCCCGTCGCCGCTGACGGTTGCCAGCTTCCTGCAAAAGAAAGAACTCAACGCGGGAACGGTGGTGATCGTGGATGAGGCCGGCCAGATTGGGGGCAAACCGATGTTGGAACTGCTCCGGCTGGTTTCCGAGCGCAATGCCCGGCTGATTTTGTCGGGCGACACGCGCCAGCATGGAGCGGTCGAGGCGGGCGACGCGCTGCGGGCGATTGAAAAACATTCGGGCATCCGGCCAGTGGAACTGACGAACATCCGCCGCCAGAATCCGGCGCTGGCAAAGTCCATCGAGGAGCGGAAGCATATCAAGGAATACCGGCAGGCTGTCGAGGAGGCGCGTGACGGCAAGTTCACTGAATCGTTTGAGCGGTTGGACAAATTGAAGACGATTGAGTCCTGCACACTTGCCAACAAGCATGAAAAATTGACGGCGCGTTATCTGGAACTGGTGAAAGAGCATCAATCCACCGTGGTCGTCTCGCAAAGCTGGAATGAGATTCACCAGGTCAACGACGCAATTCGCGCCGCGCTTAAAAATGAAAAGCTCGTCGGCGAAACGGAAACCACGGTCACGGCATTTCAGCCGGTGGATTTGACGGAAGCGCAAAAGCGTGACGCCCGCTCTTACGATGCCAACACCGTGCTGGTGTTCAATCGTGACGTGCGCGGGTTCAAGGCCGGTGAATCGGCGCGGTTGAAATTGATTACCGACACGCATTTGCTGGTGGAAACGGACACGCGCACGGTTTCCATTTCGTTCAAGCAGTTGGACAAGCTGACGGCCTGCCAGCGCAAGGAACTGGCTTTGGCCGCTGGTGACAAGCTGCAACTCAAGGCGAATGGCCGCAGCGTGGAAAACCGCAAGCTGGTCAATGGCGAACTGGTCACGGTCAAGGCCGTCGAGCCGGACGGCCGCATTGCGCTGGCGGATGGCCGGGTCTTGGATAAAAACTTCCGGCAGTTTGTCCGGGGCTATGCCATCACGTCCTATGCGTCACAAGGCAAGTCGGTGGATCATGTTTTGTTTTCGGATTCGGCGGCGAAGGCCGCGACGAATCAACAGCAATGGTATGTCACCATTTCGCGCGGCAAGAAGGGGATTCATATTTTCACCACCGACAAGGAGCATTTGCGCGAGAACATCACGCACAGCGGGGATCGCCCGTCGGTGGTGGATGCGCTGATAGCTCATTACCGGAAACATGATCCGTTCTACCGCCTGATTGAACAACGTTGGGGGCAACGGGTGGCGCTCACCATGACCAACAGCAAACGCGCCAGAGAATTCCGCGAGCTGCGCCAGAGACAAAACCAAAGTCAGGCGCAAGCGCAAACTGAAACGATCAAGCAGACGGTTGAATCCAATGAGCCGCGCCAGCAACCCGTCCAGACACCGGCGGAAAGCCACATGGCTGAAACAACGGAGCCAAAAATCAAGCCACACCTGATTTTCCCGGAAGTCCCCAAAAAACAGTCGCGCGGTTACAGGCCATGAACGGCTGTCAGTCCAAAGGGTAATCGTCATGGTCATAATAGTCTGGCGGTTCCTGCAACAGCAGGAATGGGTCAAACTGTGGTCCCGGTGGTGGCGGTGGCGTTCCCGGCAGATGGATGAAAAGGGCTGGCCGGACATGAGCGGTGGTTTTTCCTCCATTTCGTCGCAATGCACCGCTCAATACCCACGCCAACAAAGCCAGCAAGAGGTAGATGGCTCCAATGAGAAAGTAGAGGGCGTGTTCGTGGATGAAGCCATCAAGGTGTTTCAATCCCGACGCTTCCAGTTCCAGTGCTTTAATTTGCCAAGGTTGCATGGTGTCCTCCTTATGCCGCGACGCTTTGCGCCGCTGGTTCGGGGTTGTGGCTTCCAATAATGGCCTTCTGTTGCCGCTCGTATTCGCTTAACGACGGCATTTCCACCGGAGCCTTCCTGGAATATGCCCGCGTCATGGCCTTGCTGTTGTGGCCAAGATTCACCTGGGCATACCGTTCGGGATAGCCCGCCGTTTTTGCCCGTTCTGCCCACGCGTAACGGTAGCTGTGCAGCGAGACACCTTTGATGCCAAGTCCAGTGCAGCGTTGCTTGAACTCCGTGGCGCGGTCACCAGAGCGCACGGTTCGCATATATGGAAACAAGGGGCCGCTCCCCGGCAAGTCGCGCAAGATTTCCGCCATGTCTTCATCAAATCGCATGATGGCAATCGAGCCGGTCTTCTGGCGCGCATAGCTGATAACGTGGTGTTCCCAATCAACATTCTCGGCTTCAAGGAATGCCAGATCGGATTGCGATGCGCCCAGATGCCACGCCAGTTTGTAGAATGCCTTGCGTTCGGGATTGTTTTCGCGGGCGACGATGGCGGCGTGTTCTTCCGCCGTGATGCCACGCTTCTCTTTGAACTCAACGGCAGGCCATTGACGTTTCGGCACCAGCGGCCACGGCAGCCAACTCATGTCCACGCAGAAGTTGTGCAACCGCCGCAGATAAACATTCGTCGAGACAGTTCCCATTTGCAGGGCTTTCAAAATGGCCTCGCCCTTGGTTTCAATGATGACCTGCGGCAACAGCATCGCCAGCGCCTTGTCCTTCGCGGCGGTTTTCCAACGGTGCTGGTTCGCTCCCTGTTTGGTGTTAATCAATGACTCAATGGCGTGCTGCCATGTCCGGGTGGTGATGCCGTTGTCACTGCCCGCCAGATATGCCTTGGCTATTTGCAGGTTCAAAACCGGCTGGCGCTCGGAATTGTTTTTGGCCTCGATGATCTGTTGGGCTTCATCGGCATTGCCGGTGTGAAGGCTGGTGCGTTTGCCGGTCTTGGTGTCCACGCAGTAGAAACCATTGCCGCGAATGCCACGACGAATTAAGCGATAACGTGTTTTCATAATTTCACGCAATCGCAAGGATAACTGAAACCGGTTCCGCAGAGTTAGCGAGTATCAGGCGGGTTAGCGCCGATTACGCCGAATTCTAACGGAGTAGGAAAAATGGTGTCCGTTTTGGTGTCCGTTGCGGACGCCCTACCTCTTAAACCGTTGCTGCACCCACAGTTCGGATTGGAGGCGAGGGTCGGAATCGAACCGACGAATGCAGCTTTTGCAGAGCCGTGCCTTACCACTTGGCTACCCCGCCGCCTCAAACGGAGATTCAGTCTGCCGTGCTGCTGCCGCAAATTCAAGTTTTGTCGCACAGCTTTTATCCGCCAAATCCCAGTTCGCCGCGCCGCCGCCAAAGTTCCCGCGGCTTGAAAATTCCCGCCGGCGTGATGATGCCGGTGATCAGTTCCGCCGGGGTCACGTCGAATCCCGGATTGCGCGCGCCGCTCGCCGGATTTGCCACGCGAACGTAGGTGCGATGCGCCAAATGCGGAGTGCGGAGCGCGGAGCGCGGAGTTGAAATCACACCCCACGCGCCGAGAACTTCACTTTCGTCGCGATCTTCAATTGGGATGTCGAAACCGCAATTCAAATGCCAGTCAATCGTCGATAGCGGTATCGCCACGTAAAATTGAATCTTGTGCCGCGCGGCCAGCACCGCCTTGGTGTAGGTGCCGATCTTGTTCGCGACCTCGCCAGTGCGTCCGAGCGTGCGGTCGCTGCCGACGATGACCATGTCAATCTCGCCACGCTGCATCAAATGGCCGGCGGCGTTGTCGGCGATGATTTGGTGCGAAACTTTTTGCTGCGCCAGCTCCCACGCGGTGAGCGTCGCACCCTGGGAACGCGGGCGGGTTTCATCGCAGAAAATGTGAAACTTTTTGCCCTCTGCCTGCGCGGCATACATCGGCGCGGTGGCGGAACCAATGTCCACAAACGCCAGCCAGCCGGCGTTGCAGTGCGTCAGGATTTTCATGCCGTTGCGAATCAACTTCGCGCCGTGTCTTCCAATGGCCTCGCAGTGGCGGACGTCGGCGTTCGCGAATTTCTCGGCGGCGGCGAGCGCAAGCGTCTGCTGTTCTTCAACCGTCAGGCCGGAGCGCATGATGGCGCGGACGTCGTTCATGGCGTTGACGGGATCAACGGCGGTCGGGCGCGCGGCGGCAAGCGTTTGATAAACGGTTTCGACGTGGCGCGAAAATTTCTTCAAATCGCCGCCGCGAAACGCGAGAGCGCCCTGCGCGAGACCGTAGGCGGCCGTCGCGCCGATCGCGCCGGCGCCGCGCACGATCATGTCGGTGATGGCGGCGGCGGTTTCGCGGAAGTTTTTGGTGGCGATGATTTTGAATTCGTGCGGGAGCAGCCGCTGTTCGATGAGCAGGACGGCGTTGTGCGCGCGGTCAAAGGTGACAGTGCGGTAATGGCGGGTGCGGCCGCGGACGGTGACGTTCATGCGTTGAAATTAACCGCAAAAGACACAAAAGACACAAAAATCAGCCGGCCTTGATTTTCATCCGGCGGATCCGGTCCTTGATTTCATCGTAGGCCGGCTGCTGGCGGAATTTTTTCAGGTCCGGGTCTTTTGCGAGCCATGCGAAATCGCGGTAGCCAAGATCCATGGCTTTTTCCAGCGCGAGCGCTGCGCGGTCAAACTGATCGGTGAGCGAATAGCTGCACGCGAGGTTGTAAAAAACGAGGGCGTCTTCCGGTTCGAGCCGCGCGAGGCGTTCGTCCACCTTCAAGCCCTCGGCGAAACGACCGCGCTGCGTGTAGCGCTCGCCGAGAATCTGGAGCGCATCCACATAATCGGGATCGCGGCGGACAAGTCCCTCCATGAATTCGATCTCGATGTCGAGTTCGCGCCGGCTGGCGGAACCCGTTTTCTTTCTGGCATTGTTTTTGACCGGCATACGACGGCGCAGTTTTTCCGAGCCTTGCTTCCAAGTCAAGCGCGCGGCGGGGTGTGAAAAACTTTTAGTGGCCACCGGCGGGGCATTGTTGCAGAATTATCATTCGCATTTTTCATATGAAATGTTTTGTCACCGGCGCCTCCGGTTTCATCGGCTCACATCTGGTGCGCGAGCTGCTGGCACGCAAGCATCAAGTGAAGGCGCTCGTGCGGCCCGGCAGTGACCGGCACGGGCTGGCGGGCACGGAGGCGGAGCTGGTGACCGGCGACATCAGCGATCCCCAGCTGCTCCGGCGCGAGATGGAGGGATGCGACTGGTGCTTTCATTGCGCGGCGAGCTATCATTTGTGGCTGCCGAATTACAAGCCGATGTATGCCACCAATGTGGAGGGCACCTTCAACGTGATCGGCGCGGCGGGACACGCCGGCTGCCAACGCATCGTCCACACCAGCACCGTCGGTTGCATCGGTCTGCCAAAGGAGGTCAATGGCGATGTCATGCCGTCCATGGAAACGGACATCATTGCCGACACGGATCTCGCGAACGATTACAAGCGATCCAAATGGCAGGCCGAATTGATCGCGGTGAAATTCGTGCGCGAAGGGCTGCCGGTCGTCATCGTCAACCCCAGCGCCCCCATCGGACCGGGCGATTGGAAACCGACGCCCACCGGCCAGATCATCGTGGACTATCTAAACCGGGCGCTGCCGGCGTATATGGAAACGGGATTGAACTGGGTGCATGTGCGCGACGTGGCCATCGGACACATCCTCGCCGCGGAAAAGGGGCTGGTTGGCCAGCGTTACATTCTGGGCAACAAACAGGGCAACTGGACGATGGAGCAAACACTGGCCGCGCTTGAGGAGATCACCGGCATCCCGGCACCGAAAATGAAAATCCCCCACTGGATCGCGATGGCCGCCGCGCGCGTGGATGAAGGCACCTCGTTTTTCACCCGGAGACCGCCCAAGGCGCCGCTGGCCGGCGTGCGCATGGCCAGGCACAAAATGTGGTTCAACCCGGGCAAGGCCATCCGCGAACTCGGCCTGCCCCAGACGCCGCCCAAAGAAGCCTTTGCGGAAGCCGTCGAGTGGTTCCGCGCCAACGGTTATGTGAAGTGATTTTTCGCGGATGCCGGAATTCAGCCGTTCGAGAAATGCAGCGGTTCGTCCTGATTGGCGCACCTGGTTTCATGCAGAAATCCAGGTCGTGGCAAAGAGCCGGAGGGCTGCCGCAGTTTTTGAGTTCAAGGCCTTGACGCAGCAGGTGCGGACGTCTCCGGCGTCTCGCGTGAGAGCCGCTCATGTTCGTCGGCCAGTTCGGTCAGGCCGAGGTTCCGATAGGCCAGGGCCAGGGCCGTGTGCGTGGCGCTTTTGTCGCGCAAGTTCGGCAGCGCGAACTCGAGGTCCTTGACGGCTTCCTCCGACCGGCCGAGATGGGCCAGGATGATGCCGCGGGTATTGCGGACCTCCGGTTCGTTGGGATATTTCTCCACGAGCGTCTGGCTGATGGCGAGGGCGCGGGGCAGGTCCGGCTGTTTGCCGAGGGCGAGCATCAACGCCATCCGGTTGGCCACGACCGGCAGGCTGGGGGCCAATTCAAAGGCAAGCTTGAAGTGCTCGCCGGCCTGTTCCACGTCGCCGCGCTGGTAGGCGTCATTCCCGACGACAAAGTGCAACATGGCCGAGGACCCGCCCTGCGCAAGCATCTGCGTGAGCAGGGTCTGCGCGCTTTTCGCCTCCGGTTCCGGCAGGCGGGTCATGGGCAGCAACTGTTCGAGCAAGCCGAGGTTTTGCGGGTCGAAATCCAGGCCTTGCTGGATCAATTGGAGGCGGGAAACCACATTGTGCGGATCTGTTTTGGCGACATGAGCCGCCCAGTCGGCGTAGATGTTGCCCAGCCCGGAGGCGTAGGTCTTGTCGCTGGAATTTTTCATGCCCGTCTTCAGAATGTCGGCGGCCTCGGCATACCGTTCCTGAATCGCCAGCGCGGTGGCCCAGGCCATCCGGTCTGGCGGATTTTCCTCCCCGGCCTTTTCGACCTTGCCCTGGTAATACCCGGCCGCAGTTGCGGCCCAGCGGCGCATGTCGGCATCATTGTCCTGCGCCCTGGCCAGGACCGCCAGCAGGAGCGCCGTATCGGGCCGCGCCGAGACCACCGCCAGAAGGTGGGGCTTGGCCAGGTCCCAATTGCGCCTCTGGAAATAAAGCCGTCCCAGCATTTGATGGGCTTCAATTGAATCCGGTTCCAGCTTCAGGGCATGGTTCAATTGAATCTCCGCCTGCCGGAGCATCTGCGCCGTCACGTTGGTTTGCGTCAACAGTTGCCGGGCGGCAAAAAGGTGCGCGGGCGCGTAACCCGGTTTTTCGAGCGGTGCGACCAGATTCAACAGGGCGGAACCCTCCCGCTCCTGGCCCAGGCCAAACTGTGCCACCGCAAGGCGGAACAGGTTTTCCTCCCGCGAGGCGGGCCCGGACAACAACAGCCGGTTGGCGGCGACCCGCGCCGTTTGATAGTTGCGGTTCGCCAGCGCCCGGTCGGCCACCGAGGAATAGTAAGTTCGCGTCCCCGCCGGGTTGGTGAACGCCAGCACAAAGCCGAGCGACACCCAGGCGAAACCGAGCAGGATCGCCGGCACACTCCACCACAACAACCGGTAAGGTCGCGTCTCGAACCAGAGCTCAATCAGCAGCAAAATGTTCATGGCTTGCGTTGCAGTTGGTCAAAAAGCTGTTGCGCCAGCGATTGGCGGGCGGCTTCAAACAACTGCCGCGCGGCTTCCCGCTCGTCAGCCGGCAAAGGCCCATATCCGGTCACCAGCACCTGCATCCGGTAACTGGTGGGGACAAAACCGAAGCCGCTCCCCAGATCAAACCGCTCAAGAAAACTCTTCTCCACCACCGGAATTTCCATCCAGCGCCCCTGCTCGTCCACCGTGCTGAACCACAGCGAACCGTGACTGACCGGTTCCTTGTCCATCTCCACCGCCATCAACGGCGGGCTGGAACCCGTTCCGCCACCCGTCTGCCGCTCCTGCCGCGTGATGCGCCACCCTTGCAGCGTGTAACAAATGGTCACGTCATGGTAGCCGCGAAACGGATAATCCAGCGCCACCGCCGCCACCGTCCGGCCTTTTTGATAATGCCAGATCTTCGAGGAAATCCCCTGTGTCTCGACATCGCGGCCCGGCACCGCCGAGTCCAGACGCTGCCAGCCGCCCAGCTGCTCCGGCAGCGAGAACACCGCCCCGGCGCGCAAGGCCGACTGCGACGCCATCACAAACTCCACCTTCTGATGATGGTAGTGGAGCCAGCCGCGCCCCAGGGCCGCCACGCCGAGCAGCGCAAACGCGCAGCACGCCACCCGCGCCCAATGCGGCGGCAAACGCGCCGGCTCCCGCAACGGTTCCGACACGGGAATGAGCGGCACAGGAACGGGCGGGGTTTCCGGGGTCGCCTCCTTTTTCCACATCGGGGCGGACAGGAAATCCAACCATTGATCCAGACTGACGATCAAAATCAAATACATCGCCACCAGCAACAAGCCCAGCAGTTCGTGCCGCCAGCCGGTGAGAATGTCAACGACATGATTATATTTCAGCCACGCGCCGAGCGTGATGCGGAAAACGTTCCCGATGAGGACGCCGGACAGGACGCAGGGCAGACAAATCAGGATGCGGACCACCGAACGCCGCCGCCACATCAGGTAGAAGAGGCAGACGGCCAGCGTGAGCAGGACCGAGTTGATTCCGCTGCAAGCCTCCTCCACCAGCAATTTCTGCTGCGGCAATTCAATCACATTGCCGCTCAAAAAATGCACCACGCCGAGGGCGTCCAGCACCCGGCTGCTCCCGTGAACCGCCAGCCCGCGCAAATAAAGCATGAACCGCGCGTCCAGCGAGAGCGGCGGCGGGATGATGGTCAACACCATCACCAGCGCCGGCACCAACGCCCGCAGCACCGGCCGGCCGCCCAGACACCAGGCCACGCCCATCAGACAAAGAATCGCCGCCAGACTGGCCAGCCACGGCGACCAGAGAGCCATCGCGACAAAGAGAATTCCAAACGAGGCTCCCATCAGCGCCGTCGTGACGGCGGCGTGGCCGGAGGCGGCAGGCCGGGGCAAATCCTTGAGCCGGCTCCATGCCAGAAAACCCGCGCCCGCCAGCGCCATCGGGAAGAATTGATAATACGGCCGCGACCAAAGATTGGCGAAGAACTGCAACAGCAGCGAGGTGAACCCAAGCGCCAGCAAGCCCGCATCCAGCCGCGTCCATCCGGGGCGTTCGGCAATTGCGGACGGATCGCGCATGGGTTTGTCGGTCATGAGTCAGGAAAATTACAGCAGCCCCGCAACTCTGGCAAGATTCGCAGACCGTCGGCAGCACCATGATTTGGAGTGCGGCGACATGTCGCCGCTTTCCCACGACGCGACATGTCGCGTCGTTTCAAAGCGCGGACATATCCGCGCAGTCCACATCAAGACATTGCCAGACCGGCCATCGCAAACCGTCATCGGCTTGCCCGCGGAAAACGGCAGCCTGTCATTTCCGGCGGCGGAATTTCACCAGCGCGCCCGCGCCGCCCATGACGGACAAGGCCAGCATCGAAACCACCTGGGACGGTTCCGGGACGGCGGCGGTGCTGGCGGTGAAGGTCGTATTGCCGGGTGCGTCAGTAATCAACAAGGTTCCTTGATCCGTGACAAATCCAAATGGATCGCTATAACCGGCCGGACTTGTGAATGTGGCTGACGTCGAAAGGTCATAGCTCGGTGTATCATCATAGGTCGCCAAAATTCCTATCAACTGGGTATAGTCCAACATGCCAACTGCACCTAATCCAGGATTAAAATCGCTCAAATCTTCGGCAAAGACTCCGAAGTCATCACTTCCGTTAAACGTCGCCAAGCTCAATCCTTCAATCTGAATCGTCGTGGTTCCGATGAGGTAATTAACGGGAAATCCATACCCAGACAAATTTACTCTTTGGATGTTCGCGGTGTCGCCAGTGGTGGTCAGGGTGACGGCGGCGTTGTGGAAGGGCGTGGTGCCCAGCGTGCCGGTCAGGTAGCCGGTTTCAGTGTAGGTCATTGGACTGGCGGCAGCCGTGGCCACGGCGCCGAGCAGGATGAGGGTGCAGAGGAGTCGGGTGAGTTTGGTTTTTATAAATGTTTATTTTTGTTAAATTGGACTGGCAGATGATTTCCGGCGGCGGAGCTTGAACAGCGCGCCCGCGCCGCCCATGACGGACAAGGCCAGCATCGAAACCACCTGGGACGGTTCCGGGACGGAGGCGGTGCTCGCGGTGAAGGTTGCCGTTTCAGACGCGCCAGTAATCGACAAATCTCCCTGATCCGTGCCGTATTCTCCAATGTCGTCAGTGTTGTCATAACTGGCCGGACCTGTGAATGTGGCTGACGTCGAAAGGTCATAGGTCGGATCCGTGTCAAAGTTTCCAAAAATTAGATTCCCGCTGCTGTAATTGATAAAGCCCACCTCGCCGCCCAATCCGGTCATAATGTAATTGCCGTTGAGGGCAAAGGCACCGAAGTGTTCCGAATCCGTTTCGGTGAACGTCGCCGTGGGCAGGCCGGCAATTTGAATCGTCGTGGTTCCGGCCAAGAAGTAGATAAAATTACCAATGTTCTGAATGTTCGCTGTATCGCCAGCGGTGGTCAAGGTGACGGCGGCGTTTTCGAAGGGCGTGGCACCCAGCGTGCCGGACAGGTAGCCGGTTTCAGTATAGGTCATTTCACTGGCCGCAGCCGATGCCGCGACGAGCAGGGCGAGGGCGCAAACGAGCTTGAATTTGCCAAGGTTGGCTTTCATAGTTTTATTTCCACAAGTTTGTCTGGCGGACTTCAAACACCAAACGATGGGGGATTTTTGGACAAACCAAACGGAATAACCAACCGTTTGTTGTCATATTCGCAACCTTTTTGGACTCTGCTGCCGGGATGCGGCGGGCCGGAAAGGCTGAACTCGCTGCGGCAATCGTTGAACAAGTCGGGTTTGAACCACGAAATAAGCGAAAGCCAAAAATGGGAAAAGTTCCGCCCGCGATGGATGTCGAGGATACCACCTTTTTTCGGATTTGGGATCGGCAGATTATTTCCGGCGGCGAAACTTCACCAGCGCGCCCAGGCCGCCCAATCCAGACAGGGCCAGCATGGAGATGATCTGGGACGGTTCGGGGACGGATGCGGTGTCAGAGGTCGCGGTAAATGAGCCTATAAAAACATCAGACCTTAAGTTATCGTCACCGATAGAGTCGGTAAACTGCTGCGAAGATTGCGAATCCTGATAGATACGAACATATCCCACACCTTCAATGAAAAAACCCAAGCCAGCTGAATCGAGAACACCGCCCGCCAGCAAGTGATTGTCCGGCAGACCGTCGTTGGACGAACTGGTTTGCAAACTGTCAATGTCGAATTGGGAAATACCCCATTCGCCATAGGTGCCGGTAATGCCAGTGATCTGGTAGTAACCATCCGGGTCGTCGGTCGTGGTGGTGAGAGTGCCGCTCCCGACATTCCAGTAGCCGGTGTAAACCCAATTCCAGGATAATTGGGCGTTGGCGGTGGCGGCCGCGCCGAGCAGGACGAGGGCGCAGACGAGTTTGGCAAGGTTGGGTTTCATAGTTTTATTTCCACAAGTTTGTCTGGCGGATTTGAAACACCAAACGATAAGGGAGTCTTGGACAGACCAAACGGAATAGCCAACCGTTTATTGTCATATTCACAACCTTCTCAACATCCTGCAGCCGGGATGTGGCGGGCCGGAAAGGCTGAATTCGCTGCGGCAATCGTTGAACAAGGCGGGTTTGAACCACGAAAACCGCGAAAGCCAGCCAAGCCAGGGGATCAACAACAAAGACAACAAAGGCGCGAAGACGCGCAGAACCTTCGCGTTGAATCTATTTTGTCAATTGCTCAACTAAAATTGATAATTTGCAAGGCCGCGCTTGCCTTTGGGCCGCGCATCGTGAAAAATTCCGCCGTCGTTCTTTATTTATGCCACACGTCAAACTGCACATTCCGGGACCGGTCGAGGTCAGCGAAAAAACCTTCAAGGCGTTCAGCTCGCCGATGATCGGCCATCGCGGCCAGGGCTTCAAGGACCTCTACGCGAAAATCCAGCCGCAACTCCAGCAACTGCTCGCCACGAAGCAGCTCGTCTATCTTTCCACCTCATCCGCCTGGGGCGTGATGGAAGGCGCCATCCGCAACCTCGTGCAGAAAAAGGTTCTCAACTGCATGAACGGCGCGTTCTCGGACAAATGGCTCGACGTCTCCAAGCGCTGCGGCAAGCAGGCCGAGGCGTTGCAGGTGGAATGGGGCGCGCCCATCCGCGCCAGCCAGATTGACGCGAAGCTCGCCTCCGGCCAGTTCGACGCGCTGACCGTCATCCACAACGAAACCTCCACCGGCGTGATGAGTCCCATCGCTGAAATCGCCGCGCTCAAGAAGAAATATCCGGACGTGATGTTCATCGTGGACGCCGTCAGCTCCATGAGCGCCGTGCCGCTGAAATTCGACGAACTCGGCATTGATGTGCTGCTCGCCGGCACACAAAAGGCGTTCGCCATGCCGCCCGGCACCTCCATTTTCACCGTTTCGCCCGCCGCGCTGGCCCGGGCTGCCACGACCAAGGACCGCGGCTATTACTTCGACTTTGTCGAGTTCCAGAAAAACGCCGAGAAAAACATGACGCCCAGCACGCCGAGCATCGGGCACGTCTTCGCGCTGGCGTCCAAGCTCGACGAATTTTTCGCCGAGGGCCTGGAAAACCGCTATGCCCGCCACATCAAGACAAACCATTTGTTGCGCGACTGGGCGGCGAAAAACGGCTTCACGCTGTTCCCGGAAAAGGGCTTCGAATCGCTCACGCTCGTCTGCATCAACAACGGTGCCAGGCCCGGCGGACGCGTCGTGGACGCGGAGAAACTGGTGAAGCTGGTCAAGAAGGAAGGCTTTCTGATCAACGGCGGCTACGGCAAGATCAAGGGCACGACCATCCGCGTCTCCAACATGGGCGACGAGACCGAGGCCAGCATGACGCCGCTGATCGCCGCGCTGGACAAGGCGATGGCACAGCTATAATGCCGGAGACCTGAAACCGGAAATTTGAAACCTGAACCCGGCGATTGCACAACAATCGCCGGTTTTTATTTTCGTGTCTTTCGCGCCTTTCGCGGTTAATCAATTCTCCGTGTCGAATGACTACCAACTTGTCCAGCTTGCCAGCGGCGCGCAGACGCTGTTCTCGTCTGCCTACGGCGAAAAAATGCACCCCGGCCTTGGCCCGGCGGCGGAAGCGGAACTGCTTTATGTCCGCCAGCTCCAGATTTGCGAAAGGCTGCAAAATCATTCCGACGAATTTGTTATCTGGGATGTCGGCCTCGGCGCGGCGGCCAATGCCATCGCCGCCCTGCGCGCGACGCGCGAAATTCCCGGCCAGTTGCGCCTGATCAGCTTCGACAACACCGCAGAGCCGCTGGAATTCGCGCTGCAAAACGCCACCGCGCTGGGCTATCTGACCGGTTACGAAAACCAAGCCGCCGGGCTGCTCCGCGACCGCCGCGTGGAATTTGAAAACGGAAAACTATCGGTGAACTGGGAATTTCACCTCGGCGATTTTCCGGCATTGATTTCAAAAGCAGAAAGCGGAAAGCAGAAAGCAGAAATTCCTTCGCCGCACGCGATTTTTTACGACGCTTTTTCCCCGGCGAAAAATCCGGCCATGTGGACGCTGCCGGTGTTTGAAAATCTTTTCCGTGCGCTTGATCCGGCGCAGCCGTGCGCGCTGACGACCTATTCGCGCAGCACGCTGGTGCGCGCGACGCTGCTGCTGGCCGGACTTTTCGTTGGTGTTGGTCACGCAACCGGCCTGAAGGAGGAAACCACGATTGCCACAAACTCGCTGGATTTGATTGCGGAGCCGCTGAACGCCCGCTGGCTGGCGCGGGCGCTGCGCTCCCACAGCGCCGAGCCGCTGCGCGAGCCGGTTTATTCCCGCGCGCCGCTGTCGCCGGCAACGGCGGAACAATTGCGCCGGCATCCGCAGTTTCAACTTTGAAATGCCGGACAATCTTTTATAATCAGGGCATGAACGTTCTTGTCACCGGCGGCGCCGGCTATATCGGCTCGATTTGCACGGAAGAACTCCTCAATGCGGGGCATCAGGTCACGGTTTATGACAACCTCACCGAAGGCCACCGGTCAGCGGTGGATCCGCGCGCGAAGTTCATTTTCGGAAAACCGGAGGAGGACGGCGACATTTTGAGCGCTGTCAAGTTTGCCAAGCCCGACGCCATCATGCACTTCGCCGCCAGCGCGCTCGTCGGCGAGTCCATGACGAACCCGAAAAAGTATTTTCACAACAATTTCGTCAATGCGCTCAAGCTGGCCGACGCCGTCGTGGAATGCGGCGTGAAGAAATTCGTCTTCAGCTCCACCTGCGCCACCTATGGCCCGCCGGACAAAATCCCGATGACGGAGGATTTGCCGCAGCGCCCCATCAACCCCTACGGCGAGGCGAAGCTGATGTTCGAGAAGGCGCTGCTCTGGTATCAGCGGATTTACGGGCTGGAATTCATCGCGTTCCGCTATTTCAACGCCGCCGGCGCGAGCGAAAAATTCGGCGAGCATCACCGCCTTGAGACGCACATCATCCCGAACGTGCTCTTCGTCGCGCTGGGCAAAAAAACGCAATGCGAGATTTTCGGCGCGGACTATCCGACGCCCGACGGCACCTGTGTCCGCGATTACATCCACATCAAGGATCTGGCGCAGGCGCACATGCTCGGCCTGCTGCCGGGCAAGACCGGATTTTACAATCTCGGCAACGGCGACGGCTATTCCGTCCGGCAGGTCATCCACATGTGCGAAAAGGTGACGGGCAAAAAAATCCCGACGGTTGAAAAACCGCGCCGCCCCGGCGACCCGCCCAAACTGGTCGCCTCCGCCGAAAAAGCCATCCGCGAACTCGGCTGGAAGCCGAAATACCCCAAGCTGGAAGACATTGTTGCGACGGCGTGGGCGTGGCACAAAAAACACCCGACCGGTTACGCGGATTAAAAACCAACCCACGACAGCCGTATGAAAACCATACTTTATGTCGAAGACGATCCGTTGATTGTGCATATTTACGGCACAGCCCTGAAGCACGCCGGGTTCCAGGTCGAGGTGGCGGAAGACGGTGTGCTTGCGGCACAAATGCTGTTCAAATCGCGGCCGGACCTCGTGGTGCTGGACCTGATGATTCCCAAACTGACGGGAAAGGATGTGATAAAATACATTCGTTCCACGCCGGCCCTGAAAACCCTGCCGGTGGTCATTCTGTCGAGCGCGAGCATCGCCGATTTGGGCGTTGAGGCGGCAGCCTTGGGTGTGGAAAGCGTCTTATACAAATCGCAATGCACACCGGCCATTCTACTGAGCGTGGTCAACAGCCTCTTGAGCGACACCCTCGACCCTTCCGCCCAATTGCCCCCCGCATAACAAATCTGTCAAAGCCGCCGGCCGGCCTTCATGACGGCAAATCCCTGCCGGTCGTGGTGACGGTGAGCTTGCCGTGCTTCACGCCCTTGGCGGAAATCAATTCATCGGCAATCTTGCGGATCAACGCCGCCTGACCGCGCACCAGCAGCACTTCGAGACAGTTGTGATGGTCCAAATGCACATGAACGGTTGAGAGAATCACATCGTGATGGTCGTGCTGGATGCCCGTGAGCGTGGACTGTAGATGCGGCTTGTGATGGTCATAAACCAGCGTGATGGTGCCGGCGATGTCCTCGGTGCCGAATTTCTGCCGGTGCTCGACGAGCTGGTTGCGGATCATGTCCGCGATGGCGAGCGACCGGTTGTCGTAGCCCTTTTCGCGCGACATCTCATCCAGTTGCCGCAAGAGCGACGGCGGCAGGGACATGCTGAATCGGCTGACGGTTTCTTTTTTCATGGCCATGATTATTTGCAATGGCGGCGTCAACGCAAGCTCTTGAATTGCCACGCCAAGACGCCAAGGCGCAAAGGGTTCACACGAATTTCACGGATTCGCACGAATTTTGCAGCCACGGGGTGGCGACCGAGAATAGCCCACGGTTTCAACCGTGGGTTGCGTCCCACAAAATTAATTCCTTCTCCCATCGGATGGGAGAAGGTGGCCGCAGGCCGGATGAGGGAAAATTCAGACAAACAACCCGCCAATATCACTCCCCGGCTGCATCTTCAATGTTTTCGCTCGCGTAGTTTTGTCGCTCATGTCGGCATATTGCCAGTTATTACCAACCTTGCGCGCGAAGATGAAGCGGCCAAATTCCTCGCCATGTTCCTCGGCAAATTTCGCCAAGCCGATTGCCTTTGGCAAGGCATCAACATACGAGTCGTTGTGCGGTTCAAGGATGTCCACCACGAATCCCTTGCCGGATTTTCGCACAACGGCGAAGTCAGGGAAAAATGGTTTGGTCACGCCGCCCATTTCGTAAGGCACGCAGAACGCCCAATCACGCCGATCCATGTTGCGCAGCCAGCACACGAAATCATTCTTCTTTATTTCGTCGGCGAACAAACCCGCCTCCCATGTATTAAAATCGGCAAAGAATTTCCCGCCAGCATCACAGAACAAATGCTTGTCCAATGCCGCGCCTTCTTTCTTTTCGACAATCTGGTCGGGTAATTCCCAATCCTGCGCCGCCGCCTTGCCGCTGGACTGAATCAGCGCATTGAAACGCACCCGCACGGATGCCGAAAGTTTCTTGATCTGCACTTTGTGTTTGCCCCACCAGTCATTGAATTGCTCCCGCGCGAACTTTTCCAGCGCCGGCACGGTTTCCGACTGCCGCATGATGGCGATTAGTTCCAGCTTGGCTTGATTTGGATTTTCCTGGTCGTGGAATCGTTTCCAGTAAGTGCGGTGCAGACCTTCGCCCGCCGCGAGCAAACGCCCAGCCGAGTCAAATAGCTGTTCGATGTTTTCCACCGAAAGCGTCAATTTCGATGCGATAGCGCCATCAATGGACATTGAGCCGGTGACCACCCGCAATGATTCCACCTCGATTTCGCCGCCTTCACGCAACACGCTACCCCATTCGGCAATCGTTTTGGCGTATTGGTCGCGCAGTTCTTTCAGCTTCTTGAGAAAGATTTCCCGCATCTCCTCGTCAGCGTCTTGGTTCAATCCCTCGTGCATCAACAATCCGGCCAGCCGCAGCGCCCGCTTCACTTCGCTCATTTTGGGAATCCGGCTCACGGCATACGTCGGCAGCGTGTTCAAATGCTCAAACACCTTGGCAAATGCCGGATTTCGCCCATACGTCTCGGCGGCAAGTTCCGCCCGGACGGCCAAGCCATCTGCCGGATTGCGCAAACTCTCCAAAACTTTTTCGACAGCTTCGCGGTTGTAATGCGGCAAAAACAATTCCACCGTGTCCAGCACTTCGTTTGTGCCGATGCGCCGCGCCAACGGCGTGCGAACCATGCGCCCGACAAGCTGCGCGATGCTGGTCGGGTCTTCCGCCCGCCGGAAACTCATCATCACCTCGGCACGCGGACAATCCCAGCCGGTGGATAATGCCGTCTTGAACAAAACCACTTTCGCATCCGGGCTATCCTGAATCCGTGATGCTTCCAGCTTGCGGATGATTTTGCCGGAGACGGAAATCTCGGTGGAATCCTGGAAGCAATGGACGATTTCATTTACCGCCAGCGAGCCGGTTTGCCGTTCAATCACGCGCAGGACATCTTCCAATGAAGTGCGGGTCAGAACACCTTCCGTTCCGTCCTCGACCTGCACGACCAGAATTGGACGGACAACGTCCTTTTCCTTTTCTTTGACACAGTAATCTTCCCATTGTTTGGTGAATTGTTTCCACGTCCGCGCCGCTTGTTCAAGCAGCGTCAAATCTCCCGCGACGTTCGTCTTGGGATTGTGGATGATGATCAAATCCTTGAGCAACCCGCTCGCACGCACTTCATCCGGGTCTATGTTGATTGGTCTTTTCGTGCGGTTAGTGCTTCCGATCAGTTGCTCGAACCGCAACGGTGTTGCACTCATGCCCAACACCAACGGCACGGACGGCATTCCATCCACCGGCGAGCCGACGATGAATTTCTGCATGATGGTCGTGCGGTTGCGGTCGGTTGCCGTCGCGCCGCGATGCGCCTCGTCAATGATGAGGACAAAATCCTGCGGTGCGCGGGCGATGGTGCGGGCAATCGTCTGCCAGAAGGTCGTGTTGCGGAAATCGCCACCGCCTTCTTTTGTCAGCAACTTGTCTTTGCCGAGCAATTGCGTGTTGATGAAATAGACGTAGCCCGGCTGCAATTCATCTTCTTTGAAGTTCTCGCTTTCGATCGTGAGCATCCGGTTAAACGGCAGATGGTCACAAGTGCCAAGCAATTTATTTTTGCTTTGCGTGTTTAATTCAGGTGAATCCGAAAGCCAGAGAAAGACCGTGTTGGGACGTGCCGGAATCCCGTCGCTACCGCCAAATGTATAATCTATCACCTGTGCCAGCGTGATGGTCTTTCCTGAACCCGTTGGCGCTGCCAGAATGACCGCTTGCAATTTGCCTTTTACAGCCGCCGCGCGGGCATCGTCCAATTCAGAAATGATGTCTCGCGCAGCCGTTTCTTGAAACGATTTTAATTCCAGTTTCATGCCGCACCTCCTTCACCCAGAACTTCCGGCGTGTTGATGCGGAAGTTTTCCAGATAGCTTTTATAAAGCTGCACGCAATGGAACTTGCGTCCCAGCGTGCGGCGCATCAGCCCAAAATTTTCCTCCGAATCAGTAACGATATAAATCCATTCGATGTCCTTCCGTTCCGCCAACGCCTCGCGGAATGCACGAAATTCCTTTTCTTTGATAAGCACTGCGAACGGCGCTTGCTTTGGAAAAAACCACGGCTGGGAACCTTTGGAATCTTCACGCTTGCCGCGACAGCCTGCCATCATCCAAAGAATCGGCAGGATGGCTTGGAACGCATCGCCGCGAGCGACTTCGTCCGGATTAAGAAAATCCAAGCGGAAGTATTCGAGGTTTTCTTCAAAACCATCCGAGAGGCTAACTTCATCAAGATATTTTCCCGTCAGCAATTCGCCAGTCTCACGACATCCATTTAGGGCATTTCTGCAACGCGGCCAAGTTACAGATTCACACACACCGAAGGATTCATATTTCACATCTCCGAGCGAAAAACCATCCCGATCCAATTTCTTGTGGTCTGATTCCTTGACTTCATTGTTTGTGACCAGAATGCATCTGCGCGTTTTCCCATCACTTCGGTTTGCAAGCCAAGTTGCGTGCATCGTAGTGCCAGAACCGCCAAAAAAATCCAAAACCAACGGATTGGCACGCTCTTGGGTAATCAACTCAATGCACCTCTGAACCGCGTAAACTGATTTCGGAAATGGGAATTCCTTTCCCACAATTTGCTTTACCAGAGACGCACCATGCTTTCCAGCCTCACACCATTTGTCAGTCCAAACAGTTTTTGGAACGGTTGATTCTTCGTCGAGAAATAAATCAACTGTGCCGTCCTCATCCTTGATCGCCACAATTCGATCTAAATGGTCTTCAATCGAGTCCAACCCAAAATTCCACCGTCGCTCCACCCCATTTTGGTCAATCGGCCAAACTTCAATTTCGCCCGCAACCGAAAGAACATTTTTTCCAGGCGGGTGAAAGTCATCTTCTGGTTGTTCGCCTATGCGGACAACTTTGTCATCTTTGACATAGACCGGATAAAACATTGTCTTCCGGACTGTGCGCAATGAGTTGTGACCCCATCGCCGCAACTTTCGCGGTTGTTTGTTGGGGCGGCGCGTTCTCGCAATAACAGAAAGACCGCGAGGAGTAACAAAAACCAAGTTTTCGTTTGTGTGCGCAAAATTGTTAGTGATATTTCCTCTGGGATTATGAACCACCGAAACATTGGTTATCTCATAATTTGGAAAATCCGCCGCAAGGAGCATTAAAAGGTGATGCAGTTCATTTTTGTCAATGGCGACAATGAGAACCCCATCCGGCTTAAGCAGCCGTTTGGCGAGTGCCAAACGCTTTTTCAACATTGACAGCCACTTTGAATGCCGGAATACATCAGCTTTATCCACATAGTCGTTGTTGTATTTCCAATCGCGTGCGCCGGTGTTGTAAGGCGGGTCTATGTAAATCACGTCCACTTTGCCTTCGTAGCTGTAAAGCAAGAGCTGGAGCGCATGGAAGTTGTCGGCGTTGATGAGCAGATGCCACGGCTTGTCCGGCCCGCCGCGCTCAACCCGATCCACCGGCACGAGCGCCGGATAAATCGCATCGCCAAAACTGCGCACCACCACCAAATCAGAAATGGGAAATTCTTTGTTCGCCTCGCCGGTCGCCGGATAGCCCGTCACCGCCCGGTCGCACGTCGCGATATTTTTGTGGATGGATTTGACGCGCCAAAGCCGGTTGCCGGATTCGCGCTTGAGCGCCACCAGCTCGCCCGGCTTCACCGGCAGGCGCGGCAACCGCACCGTTTCCGGCAGATGTTCCTCGAAAACGAGACCGAACTTTTTTGTTTTCTTCAGCGCCTTCACCTCGGCGGCAATCCCCTTGCGGAGACGCTCGTCAGGAATTTGCGCAATCAAATCCTCAATTTTAGCCATGCAGACAAAGCCTCATTCGCTTCGCAAGCGAAGGAATGCTGTCTGCGGGATGCTCCTCGGAAGAAGCCACATGCCCAAAAAGAAGGGGGCGACACTTACTGACGCCCCGCATCAGGCACGTGGATGCCTTCCAAGGAGCGCTTTCAGTGCGCCCCGATGGGGCGCACCTTGAGCGCTGTCCTTGGTCTGAAATTTCCACGTTTCGATGCGGACAGCAGCCGAAGCTGCGAAATGATTTTGGTTAAAGTTTTTTCTGGTCGTTTGGTTTTTAAGAACGCGACGATTCTGCGCCGGAAAATTAGCAGCGTCAATCTGTGTTTATCCGTGTTTCATCTGTGGCCAGAAAAGATGCGAACGGGCTGGCATCGGGCAAATAGTTCTCCGCTGGCGCTGAGCCGACATCTGGCGCGACTGCGCCGTTGTCCACGCGCAACGACCCGTTGCGGACACAGGACGAGCCGTTGTATGCACAGGGCGGAATGGAACGCGCGAACAACGGGTCGTTATATTCCCGCAACGGAATGGAATTGCTTCGCAACGGATCGTTATATTCCCGAACTGGAATGGAATTGACGCAAACATGGTCGTTATATTCCGAGGACAGACCATATTTCGGGCAGGATTGGTCGAAATTCGGCGGCAAAAAGAGGGTTGTTTTGGCGGCAAGTGCTTGTTAGCGTGCGGTTATGGCGGATGGAGCGCAAATTACAGTCGCGCCCGGAGCGGCGGAACCTGCGGTGGACATGGTTGCGTTGCTGGCGGCACTGGGCAATCCGGTGCGGTGGCAGGTGCTGCGGTTGCTGGCCACGGAAGGCCCGCAGTCGGTGAACGACCTCGCGGCGCGGGTGGACCGGGCGCAACATTCCTTGTCCAAGCACCTGCAAATCCTGCGCGCGGTGGGCGCGGTGGTGATGGCACCGGGCACGGACGGCGACGGGCGGAAGCTGTTTCACGCCATCCCGCCGGGCTGTTTGCGCGACGGTGCCGGAGGAAAAGAAATTGACTACGGCAATTGCGTGCTGCGGCTGGAGTAAATTGGCAAGGCAGGATGACGTTTGCCTGACACGGAGGCAGGAATTTTCAGCCGCCATTCCCCGGCGGCGATTCCGCACGCGCAGCCGCGCCGTTTTTCCGCACCAGCAAACGCCCAATCACGCAGGCCAGCCCGAACATGACCAGCGTGCCGAGCGCGCCGGCGATGGCCGTGGCGATGCCCGTCGAGCTGATGCCGGGCATTTTGTAATCGGGAATCCATGTCTTGATGAGCGTGGCGGCGTGGCCGGCAAAGCCGAATTTCTCCGCCACCTTGTCCAGCCCGTCCGGCCACGAACAGGCATAGGGCGAGACAAAAATCGCCAGCCCCAGCGCGATGACCAAGCCGAAGGCCAGAAATTCCAGCCCCGTGCCGCGCATGACTGGCATATTTTCGGCCTCCAACAAATCCGGCCGCGTCCGCGCAATCGCCAGAATCACCAGCGACGTGATCAAGCCTTCGCCGATGCCGATGAGCGCATGGACGCCCACCATCGCCGGAAAGACCACGCCCGGCGCAAGCGTGCCGGACAGCGACAATTCCCCGGCGCACGTCACCGCCGCCAGCACCGTCGAAAGCCACGCCGCGAAAAACACCGCCGTGATGCGCCCGCGCAGGCCGGGCAGAAATTTTCGCGCGGAACGGTAGAGCGCGTAGCCGACCACCGCGCCGATGAACGACATGTTGAAAATGTTCGCGCCCAGCGCCAGCACACCGCCGTCGCTGAAAATCAGCGCCTGCACCAGCAGCACGCAGGCGATGACAATGGCCGCCGCGCCCGGCCCGATCAGCACCGCCGCCAGCACGCCGCCGAGCAGGTGCCCGGAAGTGCCGCCGGCCACGGGAAAATTCAGCATCTGCGCCGCGAATACAAACGCCGCACTCAAGCCCATCAGCGGAATCTTGTTGCGCGGCAGCGTGCGGTTGACCTGCCGCGCGGCCACGGCCAGCCCGCCCGCGGACAGCGCGCCAGTCACGGCGAGGGTTTTGGCATCCAGGAAACCGTCGGGTATGTGCATAATTTCTTGCTCCGGCAAATGGATTGTGTCAGGATGTTACAAATAAAATCAATCGTAATACTTTGAAATTGCCCGTCAAGTTCAAACATCCGGACGCGTTCGGTTTTGGAGTGCGCGGACACGTCCGCGCTTTGGCACTGGGAGACATGTCTCCCGGTCGGATAGTGGTGACGTGTCGCCGCACTCCAAAAGAGGCCAATCCATGAGCCTGCGCCTTTTGCACAATCACAGCCGGGGCGACAGCGCGGTTCATCGCCTGCCGGCGGCGTTGAAGCTGGGCGCCGCGCTGATGCTGGTGCTGGTGACGGTGCTGCTGCCGCGAAACGAAATTGTTGCGCTACTGGCGATCGCGGCGGTGCTGGTTTTGATCGCCGCCGCGAGCCGGCTGCCGACGTGGTTTTTGTTGAAGCGGATGCTGCTGCTCGAACCGCTCGTCCTCGGCGTCGCGGTGCTGATGCTGTTCCAGCCGGATGGCGGGCGCGTGTTCGCAGTGGTGCTGCTGAAGACAAATCTTTGCCTGCTGGCAACGGTGCTGCTGTCGAACACGACGCCGTTCACGGAAATGCTGCGCGTGCTGAAACGGCTGCGCGTGCCGTGGATGTTCGTCACCACGCTGACGCTGATGCACCGGTATTTGTTCGTGCTGGCGGACGAGGCGGAGCGGATGCGCCGGGCGCGGGCGTGCCGCACGTTCACGCGCGGGCGGCGCTTTGAATGGAATGTGCTGGCGACGGTGCTCGGACAGCTTTTCATCCGCGCGTCGGAGCGGGCGGAACGGATTTACGATGCCATGTGTGCGAGGGGCTGGAAATGAACGCGATTGAAATCACCAACTTAAAATACTGTTACCACGACGGCTCGGAGGCGCTGCGCGGAGTGAGTTTCAACGTCACGCCGGGCGAATGCGTGGCGCTGCTCGGCCCGAACGGCTCCGGCAAATCCACGCTGCTGCTGCATTTGAACGGCATTTTTCCGGAGAAATTATCCGGCAACGGCGCGGTGAAAATCCTCGGCGAACCGGTGGGCGCGAAAAACATTGAAACCATCCGCCGCCAGGTCGGCTTGGTGTTTCAAGACCCGGACGACCAGCTTTTTTGCCCGACGGTGGCGGAGGACGTGGCATTCGGCCCGCAGCAGCTCGGCCTGGCGGAATCAGAAGTGGCGGCGCGCGTGGAGAAATCGCTCGCGCAGGCCGGACTGGCTGGCTTTGGCCGGCGCGCGACGCATCATTTGAGCCACGGCGAAAAGCGGCGCGTCTGTCTGGCGGGCGTGCTGGCGTGCGAACCGGCGATTTTGATTTTGGACGAACCGACGAGCGACCTGGATCCGCGCGGGCGGCGCGAATTCAAGGCGTTGCTGCGGCAGATTCCCGCGACCAAGCTGATCGCGACGCACGATCTGGAGCTGGCGGTGGAATTGTGTTCCCGCGCGATTGTGCTGGACCGCGGTGAAATCGTGGCCGACGGAGCAACGGTGAAATTGCTGGACGATGAAAAGCTGATGCTCGCCCACGGTTTGGAATGCCCGCACATTCTGCGGCACATTCATCCGCATTAGCGCCGTCCGAATTCGCCTGTCAAATCTCACTCATCCACACTGCGACATCCGGGCCGGATTATCTGGCTTTGGAACCGGGTTGGAGCATCTGCAGGCGGGCGCCGGCTTCGCGCCAGAGTATCGTTCCGGGCGGCGTGTTGGTGAGGCAGAGCCGGAGATAATTCACGGCCTGATTCGTATCATGACGATGCACGGCAATCACCGCGAGTCCGAAACAAACCGGGCCGGTTTCCGCGCCGGATTTTTCAAGTTCACGGTAGTCGGTTTCCGCCGCCGCGAAATCCTGGCTGGCGAGCCGGGCGATGGCGCGGTTGAGCCGGGCCGCTGGCAGATTGGTCAGCGAGAGGAGACGGCCCCAAACCTCGGCGGCGGCAGCGGCGTTGCCGGACTGAAACAAAATGGCGGCCTTGAGATTCAGCCCCGGCACGTCGTCCGGAGACTTGGACAGATGCGCGTTGATGAGTTGCAGGGCGTTGGTGAAATCGCCAAACGCGAGATACGTTCCCACAACGCGGTTCACAATCTGCGCATCGTCGGGATGCTGCTGGAGAACTGACTCGAAGACGCTGTTGGCGCTGGCGATGTTGGTTTGTGACAACCAGGAGTTCGCCTCCAGCAGGCCCAACTCCACGTTCAGTGGACTGTCCGCCGGAAGGTTTTTGGCCTCGTCCCGCAGGTGGCCGATCAAGGGACGCGCCCGGTCGGCATACCGGAGCCGGGTATAAAGCTCCGCCAGGGCGAATTCCGGCGCAGGCGCTCTGGGCGCGAGCACCCGGGCGCGCTCAAATTGTTGCGCCGCCTGTAGCGGCTGGTTGATTTGCTGGAAAGAACAGCCGAGCAGATAACAAAAAACCGGCTCGTCAAACGGACCACAACTATTCATCACCTGGCTCAAGCGCTGGGAATTTCCCAACTCGGCAGCCACCTTGTCCACGTCGCCAAGTCCAAGCTTGCGGCCGGACTGATGGTTGGTGTTGCAGGCCAGGCTGATGCTCGCCGAGAAATTGTCGGGGTTCAACTGCAGCGCCTCCTCAAACCGGAGCCGGGCTTCACTCCAGCGGCCCTGCCGTTGCAGCTCCACGGCCCAGCCATCCAGCGAGAGCGAATACCATTCCGCCAGCAGCCGGTCCTGATTAAGCGGTGCGGATGCGAGGCCGGTCTGGTGGATTGTTTCCAGCCAGCCGGTTTGGCGCCGGTCGGAATCGGCGACGAGCGGGGCGAAAACCTTTTGCCAGGCGCCGGTCCAGAAAACTTCATCGGCATCGGCCGCGCCGCCGGGCAGCGGCGGAATTTCCATGGGATTGTTCCCGCGCCGTTTCATTTCATAAATTGCGCCCACGGGTTCCAGGGAAAACTGTTCGAAGAAATAGCCGTAGCTGGGATGCAGGTAAAACAGGCGGTTGGTGCGGGCGATCTGTTCGAGCAGCTGCCGCATTTCCAGCGGGGAAAGTTGATGCCGGTTTTCATCGGTGAGCCAGCCGGCGGGCTGGCGGCGCTCGAGGCCGGCACGATATTCCACCGCCGGCAATGAGCGGGTGTCCACGGCCAGCCAGTCCGCCCGTTCGCGGTGTTGCGACAGGGCGGCTTGGAACACCGCCAGCTTTTGCGGCTGGTCGCTCAACATCACGCCGCGGCCGGCGGGCAGGGATTGCACCGCCATTTCGCCGAAGCGTTGCAGGGGATGAGCATTAAAATGCAGGATGGCCGGGATGCTTCTTCCCGCCAGACCGACAACAATCAGGGCAAAGCAACCGGCGACGAGGTAAACCGCCAGTTGCCGCCATTTTATTCCGGCTCGCGAATGTTTGCGCCGTCGAACCGGCGCCTGCGCAATCAGCAGGAGATTGCCCGCGAGAAACCCAGCGCCCAGGGTGTTCAAATAATCGAACGTCAACATCGACAGCGAAATGCCGAACTGGCGTTGCACAATCTGCCGCGGCCCGACGACCGGATCAAACGCCAGCCACAAGCAGGCCAGCAGCAGCAGCACGCGCAGGCTCCGGTAAATCCAAAGCACAAAACGATCCGCCTGCGTCTTGTGAAATGTGCCCTCGTCGCCGAATCGCACCAGACAGGACAGCGTGGGCACCAAAAAATAAACCGCCACCGCCAACGTCAGCGCCCGGTGCGTCAGCCAGAATTGGTAGTAAAGCAGCGAGGCCACATCCTTCGTCTGCTTCAGGCTGGCGTGCCAGGATTGCCCCAAGTCCCAGGGCGAGTGCGGAGACAGGCCGTTGACCAGCGGCAGCAGGGCGTAAAATGAAAACCCCGCCAGCCCCAGTCCGGCCAGCCGCAGCAAAAACCTCACCCGGAATAAAAAAAATCCCTGCAGCCATGTTTCTCCGCCGCCCGTCGTTTCCCCGATATGCCGGCGCAAAAAGAAACGAAGCCCGTGCAGCCGGATCACCCCGCCGACAAACAACGGCAGCGCCAGCAGCATCAACCAGTTTTCCGCCATGCCCAGCCCCCAGACAAAGACCGCAGCATCCAGCCAGCGGGATTCCCGGCGGATGCGATATTCGAGCAGCAGCCACAAGGATGTCGCCAGGAGCAGCAAATCCATCATGTCGCCGCTGGCGGCGGTTGCCTCCTGCCAGAAGCTGAATTCCAGCCCGCAGACACCGCAAGCCAGCAAAACCGGCAGCGCGCCAACCCAGCGGCCCGCATTTTCCCAAGAGCGTTCCCACGGGAGCAACTGGATGGTCCGTGCCAGCAAACCCAGCGTGAGCGCCGCAGTGAAGGTGGAAAAAATGTTAAGGGCCAATGGCACCCATGTGGTGGGCAGCAGCCGCAGTGGCAGGGTAAGCAACCAAAGCAACGGCTGCCCCGCCATCGGCATCCAGTCCCAGCCGGTAACCTTCGCCGTGAGCGACAAACTGTTCATCGTCACCCCGTGGCTCAAGGTGACCGCATAAAGCACCAACGCCCCAATCGCAACCTGCAATGGAAAACGGCGGGAAAAATTTAACATTGAACCAGTGAATTATACCGCAGAACAAAAATAATCCCAAACAAAATGGATGCCAAACACACTGGCACCTGCAACCACGTTATCGCTGGTTACCAGAGTTGTCGAAATGAAATCGACAAAGGGGAAAAATGTGATTTAAACGAACTGAAAGGCGTGACACCGTGCTTGCCGATTTTCACACTCAAAGGCCAAAGAAAGTTATCCACACCGCAAGCACAGCACACTCACTCCATGCATAATACCCTGCAATTAAACAACTAGCAACTTGGAATTTGGCGCCGTTTTTCAAAGATTCCTCATTGACAGCAACTCCGAACTCTGCTAGAATTTCCGCTGGAGTTGGAGCTATTAAGTGATTTTTATGAAAACTTTCAGCTTAAGTTCGGGTTTGTCAGCGTTGGTTCTGGCTGCCGGCCTTTCTTTGGCGGCTTTTCCGGCAGCGGGTCAATCCATTCTCATTGACATAAATCAGACCGACCCTTCCGCCGTGCAATTCATTGCCACCGTTAACGGTGCTGTTGTCGCTGATTCAAGCCAGTATAATTTATACGGTGTGGATCTCATCAGTTACTTTACTGCATCCGTCGCCAGCGGCAGTGCCGCCACCACAGGCAACCTCATTCCCGCCGGGACCATTGGTGCCGCTTACACCCAGTGGCATGCCGACAATTTGAATGCCACGGGCAACGAAAGTTTGAACCTCTACACCAGCAGCGGCATTCCGCAGCTTCAGGCATTCACCATAGCCAATCCGGCTTTTACCGGCACGGCGATTATTGATTTGTCGAGTCTTCTTGCGGATCTGCCCACCACCGGTATGAGTGGCAACATCTATTCCGGCGACGTTCTTTCGTCGGGTCAGGTGATTGGCCAGTGGGTGGTCGTGCCGGAGCCGTCGGTGAAGGCGCAGTTCGCGTTCGGCGCGATCGTGCTTGCGGGACTGGCGTTCGTCCGGCGCGCGCGTCGCGTGGCAGCCCACCAGTGATTTTGCTGGCGCGGGTTTTTCCGCCCCCACCTCGACGAGGCGGGGGTTTTCTTTAATGTGGGCCGGAACGGCTTCAATTTGATGAAGGTCAGGAGAAGCTCTGCCCGGCTTTCCATTCTTCGTCGCACAGCCGCGCCACAAAAACATTCGAGCCGTCACCCGGAATAAAATTGTCTTGCCAAAGCCCGTGGTCAGGCGTCATTTTCCGACATGGCAGCAACGCGCAATTCCATTCTCGACGATCCGTTTTACCAGCCGGCGGATGAATTTTTCCCTGCAAACAACAAGATCGGCCTGACGTTTGACGACATCACGCTGGCCACGCTGTATTCGGAAATCCTCCCGCGCGACACACAGCTCGACACGCAGCTCGCGGAAAACCTGCATTTGCACATCCCGGTCATCTCCGCCGACATGGACACCGTGACCGAATCGCGCATGGCCATCGCCATGGCGCTCAACGGCGGCCTCGGCCTCATCCATTACAACATGCCAGAACGCCAGCAGCTTTCCGAAGTCAGCCGCGTCAAAAATCACGTCCACGGCTTGATTCAGGAACCCATCAAGGTTTCGCCGGAACAATTCATCGGCGACGTGCTGGCGCTCATCGAGGAAAAAAAATTCGGCTTCAGCACGTTCCCGGTCGTGGATGAAAACGGGAAACTCGCCGGGCTGCTTTCCGGCCACGTCGTCAAGCCGCGTTACGCCGGCAAAAAAGTTTCCGAGGCCCTCACGCCGCGCGCGCAGGTCCACACCATCACGAAAAAGGAGCTGGGCCGCGACCCCATCGCCCGCGCCGACAAATTTTTCACCGAGCACATCGGCATCCACAAGCTGCTCGTCGTGGACGACGATGACCGTTTGCACGGCCTCATCACGATGAGCGATGTGGAGCGCATCACGCAGGAGCGCAAGGCGCAGTTCAAGCCGGCGCGCGACGCGCATTTCCACCTGATCTGCGGCGCGGCGTTGAGCACGACGCGAAATGCGTTTGGCGAACTGGACCGCGAGCGGATTTTGAGCCACGTCGGCGCGCTGGTGGAACGCGGTGTGGATGTCGTGGCGGTTTCCACCGCGCACGGCCATAGCAAGGGCGTCGGCGACACCGTCAAGGTGCTGCGCGACGCGTTTCCGAAACTGCCCATCATCGCCGGCAACGTCACCAGCGCGGCGGGCGTGGAATATCTCGCCGATTGCGGCGCGAACGCCATCAAGGTCGGGCAGGGGCCGGGCTCGATTTGCACCACGCGCATCGTCGCGGGCGTGGGCATTCCTCAAATGACGGCGCTTTACGTCAGCTCGCGCGCGGCGGCCAGGAAAAAGGTCACGATCCTCGCCGACGGCGGCATCACGAAATCCGGCGATATCGTGAAGGCGTTGACGCTGTCGCAGGCGGTGATTTGCGGCGGCATTTTTGCCGGCTGCAACGAGGCGCCCGGCGACGTCGTGGAAATCAGCGGCAAACTTTACAAGCAATACCGCGGCATGGGCAGCCTGGCGGCGATGAAGGCCGGCTCGGCGGCGCGCTACGGCCACGAAAAAAATTCCACGCAGAAAGTCGCGCCCGAAGGCGTCGAGGCGCTGAAGGAGGCGTGCGGATCGGTGGATCGGGTGCTGGCGCAGCTCATTGGCGGCATCCAGAGCGGCATGGGCTATCTCGGCGCGGCGAATCTGGAACAGCTCCGGCAGAAGGCGCGTTACATCCGCGTCAGCCCCGCCGGCCAGCGTGAAGCCGCGCCGCACGATGTCGTGGAATTAAAGACGGGGAATTAAAACACAATCGGCTCGTTTAATTTGCCGCACTGGATGCAGCGCGAGCGGTCCACGTCCGGATCATCGGTATAAACGTAGCCGCACTTCTTGCAGCGGAAAATCCGGTCCTCGGAATGCGTCGGCCTGAACCGCCGGCGGCGCATTTCGGAATAAATCCCGATGCCGCACAGCGCGAAGAGCGCCAGCGCCACATAAATTTCAATGAGTGCTGAAATGCTCATGTCACAGCGCGGCGGGCGGATTGGTCGCGGGTGGCGCGACGGTGTGCCAGACAAAAACCATCCCGCCGTCGGTCAGGCCCGGCGCCGGCGCAAACCGCGCGGCGCGGGCAAGCGCGAGCGCGTTCGCGTCGGCGGCGTCATATTGGGCGGCGGCTTCCGCGCGACTGTCCGGCGGAAGCAAAACGGCTGAAACCACATCGCCCGCCGCGTTTACCAGCACCTGCACTTTGCTCGGCGCAATCACGTCCGGCCAGGGCCACGACGGCAGGTTTTCGCGGGTGAGCAATTTTCTCCGAGCCAAGCCGCCTTCAATTTGCAGCGTTGAGACATCGGCGAACACCGGCTGGAGCGGCAAAACCGGCTCGCTCAATTGGGGTTCCGGCTTGAAGCTGCCCGCTGGCATGGCAAACCGGTTTGTCTGCATGAACCGGCTGAACGCCGCGCCGAGATTTTCCGCATCCAACGGCAGCTCGCCCGGGGTTTCAGCCCGGCGGAACAGCGGCGGTGGCGCGACGGGCGTTTGCAGACGGGCGGCAGCGGTAAAGTCGTCGGCATGCGGCAACGCGAAGAGCGTCGGGTCGTTGAGCGCGAGCAGTTCATCGGAATTGTCCGCCAGCGCCAGCTTCGGAACATTAGCCACAATGCGCGGCGGCGCGAAATGGCGTTCGCCCAGCGCGAAAATAAATCCGACCTGCGCGGCAAAGACCAGCGCGATGAGCGTCAGCCAGCGCCGGCGTTGCCACCCGCCGGCGTCTGCCGGGGTCGGCGTGGCGAGGCCGGATGCGGTCGAATGTGCGGGCGCGCCGTTCATGGACGGGCGGAGGCGCCGGCCCCGGGCGGAAGGGTGGCCAGCTGCACGTTTTGGATGCCATTGGTGGCTGCCAGCATCGTCAGGTGGACAAGCTGCCCGTAGGACACGGACTTGTCGGCATGGATGACGAGTGTGAGCGGCTCGCGGGATTTTTTTTCGGCGGCGCCGAGGCGCGAGGACAATTCATTCTCGGTGACGATCTGGTTGGCAAAGTAAAACCGCCCGCCGGAATCCACGGCCACGGCCACGGTCGGTTTGCCGGTGCCAGGCAGGTCGCCGGCGGCGGGCGGCTGCAATTGCAGCGGCAGGCCGGGCACGGGCAACAGCGCGGCGATCAGCATGAAAATGACGAGCAGGAAAAAAACGGCCGCGAACGGCGCCATTTCAAACGGGCTGCGCAGAATTTTGGCGTTGCGCGGAAATTTCATGGGGACTTTGAATCGCCGTTTTCGGTGACGATGTTGACGATTTCACCGGCGGTGCATTCCATGTCGAGGACGATTTTGTTGATGCGGCTGACGAGATAATTGTAACCGGCGTGAACCGGTATGGCCACGGCGATGCCCGCCGCCGCACAGATCAGCGCCTCCCAGATGCCGCCGGAAAGCTCCCGGATGTTCGCGTAGGAATCCGAATGGCTGATCTGCCCGAAGATGTTGATGAAGCCCAGAATGGTTCCGAGCAGGCCGAGCAGCGGCGCGATTTGCGCGATGGTGGCGAGCAGGTTCAACCGCTCCTCGAGCTGCGGCACCTCGGTTAACCCGGCCTCCTCGATGGCCTCGCGGACGCGCTCGCGGCCCTTGTCGCGGTTCAGGATGGCGGTCTTGACGATGCGCGCGACCGGGCCGGGCGTGGCGTCGCAGATGGAAATGGCCTCGACGACGTTGTTGCGCTTGAGCACGTTGCGCACGCCGTTGAGGAATTCGGCGGAATTGATTTGCGAGCGGTGGCAGAAAAGCGCCCGCTCGACGAACACGACAAAGGCAGCCGCCCCGGCGATCAAAATCAGCCAGATCACCGGACCGCCCGCCTGAAGAAACGTTGGCATGTGATTTTTATAGGCTTTCGCGCGGGAAGTTCAAAGCGCAAAATCAGGATACCATCGGGTCGCCGCGGTTGTTTTCTTCCAAAAAACATCAATTTGTCTTGGCGTCCCCGGCGGGTTGGCGGTTAAACTCCGGCATGGAAAAACCAGACCAGCTCCGCGAATTGTTCCGAATGCAAAAGGCGCTCAACGAACGCATCGGCGTCCAGACCGACGGCATGAGTGAGGCCGACAAGACGAAATGGATTCTCAACTATTGCCGCGCCATGTCGCAGGAAATGGCCGAGCTGACCGACAGCGTGCCGTGGAAATGGTGGGCAAAATACCAGAAATTCGACGAGCAGAACGCGCGCGTCGAGGTGGTGGATCTGTTCCATTTTCTCATCAGCCTCGCGCAGGTGCTCGGCATGAGCGCGGACGACGTGTTCGCCGCCTACGTCAAAAAGAACGAGGTGAATTTCAAGCGGCAGGAGAGCGGCTACACGAAGAAGGACGAAAACGACTCAAAGCACATTTGAGACGCGCTTTCAAAATCCGGCGGAAATTATAATTGCCCCGGCAAAGCGGCGTGCGACACTCTCCGGAAATCTGACAATCATTTGTGACCCGTTCAAACGGCAGCCGCCCCGAGAACAAACCGCTGGCCAAAGTTTCCTTTGCGTTCAGCCAGGTTGTGCTTTGCATTTTCGGAATCCCATTCGCCGCGTTTGGGATTTTTGCTTTTTGTGACGCATGGAAGAATCTTCACGAGGCAACATCCAACCTTAAACACAATCCAATTGTCACGATCATCTTTGGCCTGATTTTTTCCGCGGTTGGTTTCGGAATAATGTTCCGGGCTGTCACCGCCGGACGCAGAAAAAAGAGGGCCGAGGAAAATTTCTTGAAGCAAACCGACGGTGGCACAAAGCCGTGGCTGCTGCGTCCCGACTGGGCGGCGGGAAGAATCAAATCCTCGACCTCATCGCAGATCAAAATGTTCGCCTTCATGGCGTTGGTGTTTTGCGGCATCGGCGCGATGTATGTTTTTGCGGCCCTGCCGAAGGAACTGCGCAACGGGAATTACAAGGCACTGATCGTGCTGGTTTTTCCGGCGGTCGGAATCGGATTTCTCATTGCCGTCGTTCGCGCGTTGCTTGCGCACCGCCGTTTTGGCGATTGTTTTTTTGAGCCGGCGCAGATTCCCGCGCCGCTCGGTGGCACGCTCGAAGGCATGATCCTGACCGGCGCGCCGCTGAAACTGGAACAGGGATTACATCTGAAAATTTCCTGCATCCGCCGCACCGTTTCCGGTTCCGGCAAAAACCAGAGCGTCCAGGAAAGCATCCTCTGGCAGGACGAAAAGATTTTCAAACCCGAGGCCGGCCTGCCCGACCCGGAACCCGGCCGCAGCGGCATCCCCGTTTTTTTCAAGCTGCCCGCCAACCAGCCGGAATGTTACGCGCGCGGCAACGAGTCCGTTTTCTGGCGGCTCGCTGCAAAATCAAAAATGCGCGGGCCGGATTTTTCCGTGGCGTTCGACGTGCCGGTTTTTCAGGTCGCCGGCGCGATCGCCGAAGCTGCCGACGAACCCGACCCGACCGCCGCGCTTCAGGAACCGATTGAGGAACTCCGCCGCGACGAGCACTCCAAAATCCAGATCAATGACGGCCCGAACGGACGCGAGTTTTATTTTCCGGCCGCGCGAAATGTCGGCACCGCGCTGTTCATCACGCTGCTCATGCTCGTTTTCAACGGCGCCGCCCTTTTAATGCACCATCTGCACGCACCGGTCCTTTTCCCGATTATCTTCGGGCTGGTCGGCATTTTGCTCGTCCTGGGAACTTTCAATCTCTGGTTCAAATCCAGCCGCGTGACGATTGATTCCACCGGTGTGCGCGTGACAAAACGCTGGCTGCTGCTTTCGCGCTCCCGAAGCTTTGCAGCGAACGACATCGTGCGATTTGACACCAGGGCCGGAATGCAAAGCGGCACGACGGTGTTTCAGGACATCAAGCTCGTCACCAAAGGCTCGGAAAACAGTTTTGCCGCCGCCCGGGAAAAATTCCAGCAAACGGGGCAGAAGCCGCCGTTGAAATTCAACATCAGCGGTTCCGGCGGTTTCATCCTTGCCAGCAGCATTGCCAGCAGGCCGGAAGCCGGCTGGCTAGCGCAGGAAATGACGAAGGCGCTGGGACGCAAATAAAATTCGGAGGGTTGAGCGCCGCGAGACTCAAATCAAAATTCAGGGACTCGTGGAACTCGTCCCTGCGAAAGCAAATAAAATTTCTCGGCAAATCAGGCAAATCGGCTAGGCTCGGCACGATCACGTTGAACGCGAAACTCAAAACCAAAAATTCAAAACTCAAAACTTCCCGGAATTGGCGCAGGGAAGTCGAGCGCGTTTTGATCACCGAGGAACAAATCGCCCGGCGCATCCAAATTCTGGCGCGCGAAATCGAGCGCGATTTTCGCGGGCGTGAAACCGTCGTCATTTCCCTGCTCAACGGCACGGTGATGTTTCTGGCGGATTTGGTGCGGCATCTCAACCTGCCGCTGCGCCTCGATTTCATCGGCGTCTCCAGCTACGGCCTTGGCACGGAATCCGGCGAACTGGTTTTCACCAAGGAATTGCGGCTCGACGTGCGCGGGCGCGACGTGCTGCTGGTGGACGACATTCTGGACACCGGCAGGACCATGAGCCGCGTGCTGCCCAAAATCCGCGCGCTCAAGCCGCGCCGCATCAAAATCTGCGTCTTGCTCGACAAACCCGACCGCCGCGTGGAAAAAGTGAAGGCCGATTACGTCGGCTTTGAAATTCCCGATTTGTTTGTCGTCGGCTACGGGCTTGATTTTGCCGAGCGCTACCGCAACCTGCCGTTCGTCGGCGTGCTGCATCCGCACATTTACAAGGAAGTCTGCAAACAAGTCTGCCTGAAATGATGGAACTCAAACTCATCAGCCTGCTCGGCTGGTTCACGATGATCGCGGTCGCGTGGGCCATTTCCTACAACCGCAGGCTGTTCCCGTGGCGCACGGTTGTCTGGGGCGTCGGCCTGCAATTCACGCTGGCGCTGCTCATTTTGAAAACGCCGTGGGGTGGCGCGCTTTTTGATTTCGCCGGCCAAATCGTCCAGAAACTCATCCAGTTTTCCAACGAAGGCTGCAAATTCGTCTTCGGCCCGCTGGCGGATTCGGATTTGCTCGCGGATAAATTTGGCCCCGGCAACTCCGTGATCTTCGCCATCCTCGTCACGGGCACCATCATCATCGTCGCGAGCATTTCGTCGCTGCTCTACCACTGGGGCGTTTTGCAGAGGGTTGTCCAGGCCGCCGCGTGGGTGATGCGCAAAATCATGCGCACCAGCGGCAGCGAAACGCTTTCCGCCTGCGCCAACATCTTCATGGGCCAGACCGAGGCGCCACTGATGATCCGGCCCTACGTTCCGCGCCTGACGCACAGCGAACTGATGACTGTCATGGTTTGCGGCATGGCGCACATCGCCGGCGGCGTCGCGGCGGTCTACGCGGCGATGGGAATGCGCGCCGGCTACCCGAACACCGCCGGTCATCTGCTCACTGCGTCCGTGTTGAACTGTCCCGCCGCGCTGATGATTGCCAAAATTCTCCTGCCGGAAACCCAGAAAAGCGAAACCGCCGCCACCGCGCCCGCCACCGTGCCGCGCACCACGGCCAATTCCATTGACGCCATCTGCCGCGGCGCGGGCGACGGCTTCCAGCTTTCGCTAAACGTCATCGCCATGCTCATCGCGTTCATCGCCATGATTGCGCTGGCGAATTACGTCGTCACCTGGCCACAAACGCATTTCGGCGTCAGCCATCCGGCCACGCTACAAATCGTTTTCGGCTGGGTCAACGCGCCGTTCGCCTGGCTCATGGGCGTGCCGGTGCAGGATTGCTTGAGCGTCGGCCAAATTCTCGGTGAACGCATCGTGCTGAATGAATTCGTCGGCTACCTCGACCTCACGGCCAACGCAAAGCAGCTCGCGCTCGACCCGCGCAGCTTCACGATTGCCACCTACGCACTGTGCGGTTTCGCGAACTTCGCGAGCATCGCCATCCAGGTCGGCGGCATCGGCTCGCTCGCGCCGGAGCGCCGCAGCGAGATGGCCAAAATCGGCTTCCGCGCGATGTGCGGCGGCCTGCTCGCGGCCTACATGACCGCCTCGCTCGCGGGATTTTTGTTGTAAAGATTGATCAGCTCTTGCTCAACCGTTCCGCCGGTTTCTCGAAAAACATCCGGTGCGCCTCCTCGAGAATGGCCGGGATGCGGCCGGCGAACGGACTGTTTTTCAGCGCGGCGCTCAAATCGAGTTCGCGCAGCTTTGCGGCGTTCTGGCCGGGAAACCAGTGTTCCGCCTGCCCGAGCAGATTGTAGCGCATCTTGCCCCACGCGGTCAGTTCCAGCGGCTTGCCGTAGGTCCAGAGCCGCAGAATTTCGGTGATGTTGATTTCGCCGGGAATGTCGTTGAAATTCGGCAATCCTTCCGACCAGCGCGCGCACCAGTCCGCGCCCAGGACTTTTTCCATTTCCGCGCGCAGGCGCTTTTCGATCGGCGCAATCGTCCGCGGAATGTCGTCGTAAAATTTCAGCGCGGCGACGTGCTCGTCAAAATCCGACGGCTTGACCACGCCGCAGCTCAAGGTGTGGACCTCCGGCCGGTTGAGGCAGTAAAGGCCGTTGAACTGCATCGGCGTGAGCGGCGCGCAGAGCTGGCTGATTTTCGGCCCCGGTTCCTGCAGCTTGCCGCCCTTGTCGTTCGGACTGATGATGAACACACCCATGTCGAGTTTGTTGGCAGCGACGACGGCGGGCCAGTTCAGGTCGTTGACGAAATACCAGTGGAGGTTGACGTAATCAAATTCGCCGGTGTTCACGGCCGCCAGAATGACGTCCGTGTTGCCGTGCGTGGAAAACCCGATGAACCGGCAGCGGCCCTCCTTCTGCAATTTGCGCGCGGCGGCGAGGCAGCCATTCTTTCGCAGCGACCAGTCGAGCAATTCACGGTTGTTGATGCCGTGAAGCGACAGCAGATCCACATGATCCAGCTTCAGGTAATTCATGGAAGTCTCGAACGTCTTGAGAAATTCCTCCGCCGTGGCGCGCGGCGTCACCTTTGTCTGCACGATCATCTTGTCGCGCGGCAGTTTCGGCAGCACCGCGCCGAGCTGCATCTCCGACGTGCCATAGCCGCGCGCGGTTTCGATGTGGTTGATGCCCAGTTCGAGCGCGCGGTGGATGCATGCCTCGAGGTTTTCCTGGTTGGCGCGCGGAATGTCCTGCGGCGGCACATCCTGCCATTTGTGCTGGTAACGCATCCCGCCGCAGGAAATGACAGGCAGGTTCAACTCCGTCCGGCCAAAACGACGATATTTCATGGCGCGGAAAGTAGTCCGGGTTTGCGCGCAAGGCAAGCGGCGAGCCGTTCGCTGTTGGCGGAGCGAGCGTCCCCGCGAGCCATTTGCACTGAATCGCCATTTTGAAAACGGCTCGCGGGGACGCCCGCCCCACCGAAGCGTAGGAACCTTAAATCAAATTGCACGGCGGGGTGGAATTCGTCAGTATTATCGGCGTAGATTTTATGGCATTGCTCAACGACAATTATCTCAAGCTCAAGGCTGGCTATCTGTTTCCCGAAATCGGCCGGCGCGTGAAGGCATTTTGCGACGCAAATCCCGAGGCCGCAAAGCGGTTGATCCGCTGCGGCATCGGCGATGTGACCGAACCGCTGCCTCCCGCCGTCATTGCTGCCATGCACAAGGCTGTGGATGAGATGGCGTCGCGCGAAACGTTTCGCGGCTACGGACCGGAGCAGGGTTACGAATGGCTGCGTTCCGCGATCGCGCAAAATGACTTTCGCGACCACGGCTGTGACGTGGCAGACGATGAGGTCTTTGTCAGCGACGGCGCGAAATGCGACACCGGCAACATCCTCGACATCCTCGGCGCGAAAAACAAAATCGCCGTCAGCGACCCGGTTTATCCGGTTTATGTGGACACGAACGTGATGGCCGGTCACACCGGCGAGGCGAACGAGGCCGGTGCGTATGCGAAACTGGTTTATCTGTCGTGCAAGCCGGGCAACGGTTTCATTCCCGAACCGCCGAAGCGGCACGTGGATGTGATTTATCTTTGCTCGCCGAACAATCCGACCGGCGCGGCGGCTACGCGCGGGCAGCTTGAGGCATGGGTGAAATACGCGCTCGAACACAAATCCGTGATTTTGTTCGACGCGGCTTACGAGGCTTACATCACCGAGCCGGGCATTCCGCATTCGATTTACGAAATTCCCGGCGCGCGCGAGTGCGCCATCGAATTCCGCAGCTGCTCGAAAAACGGCGGGTTCACCGGCGTCCGCTGCGCGTTCACCGTGGTTCCAAAAACGCTCAACGCGCAGACGAAGTCCGGCGAATTCAAGCCGCTGCATCCGTTGTGGAACCGCCGCTCGACGACGAAATTCAACGGTGTCAGCTACATCGTCCAGCGCGGCGCGGAGGCGCTTTATTCGCCGGAAGGAAAGCAACAGATCCGCGGGCTGATCGAGCATTATTTGGGCAATGCGAAAGTGCTGCGCGAAGGCGCGATCCGGGCCGGGCTGAAAGTGTTCGGCGGCGTGAACGCGCCTTACATCTGGGTGCGCGCGCCGAAAGGCGTCACCAGTTGGCAGGCGTTCGACAAGATTTTGAACGACGCGAACGTCGTCATCACGCCCGGCAGCGGTTTCGGCTCGAAGGGCGAGGGGTATTTCCGCATCAGCGCCTTCAACAGCCGCGCCAACGCCGGCGAAGTCGCGTGCCGATTGCAGGAATTGCGTTGGTAACCGGCGTGTGACGTCTGGGTTCAGTTTGTGGTTGCATCGGCTCTGCGCGGTTGTAGGATTCCGTCGAATCCCCGTAGCAAAAAGAAAGGGCCAATGAGCGAGTTCAAATTCCTTTGCCCGGAGTGCGGCCAGAAAATGCTGGCCGACACCGCAGACAGCGGCATCCAGATTACCTGTCCCACCTGCCAAAAAAACATCACCATTCCCGCCGCCGGCCCGATTGCCCCGGGCAGCGCGCCGCCTCCCGTGCCAATCCCACAAACGGCTCCGCGGGCCGCGTCGCCATTGACCGCCGCCGCCGCGGGTCAAAAACAGGATCCCGGGCGCCTTTCCGCGCTGGCGGCGGCGTCCCTAATTTGCTCGGTGTTCGTGCCGCCCGGCTCCATTCCAGGGATCATTTGCGGACATCTGGCCAAGGCGCGGATGCGCCGCAATATTTTTTTGGAGGGCGAAAAAATGGCCAACGCGGGGTTGCTCATCAGTTACTGCGTGCTGACGGTGACACTGGCGGTGACCGCGACGTTTTTGTTGGCAAACTGGCATTTCAGCCCGGTGAAGGTGATGCGCGAGTCGCCGGAAGCCATCGCGGCCATGCAGCCGCGCGTCGTGGACGAAGTGGTCATCGGCGACAACGAGGACGACCATGATGTGGACGGGCAGATGCACTACTCGCAGGTGAGCAATGGAAAATCATTCCGCAGCGCGGCCCGCGGCGGATCGTTCAGCTACACGATGAAAGTCCTGCCGCATGAGGCGATGACGTTGAATTGTCGCTACTGGGGCGGCGAAAAGAAAGGCCACGAGTTTGACATCGCGGTGGACGACCAGATCATTGCAACGCAAACGCTCACTTCTATCGCACCCGGACATTTCGTTGACATGGAATACAAAATCCCGGCGGGCCTGACCCGCGGGAAAGACCATGTGAAGGTGGAATTTCAAGCGCACGCGGGCATGACGGCCGGCGGGCTTTACGGCTGCGAGATTTTGAAACGGTGAATCGTGAACAAGCTTCAATCATGAAAACATTTTCAAAAATCTTCCTGCTGCTGGCGCTGGTGCTGGCGTTCAATTTGCGCGCCGCGACCAATGGCGCCGCCAAATTTTCCGGCACGGTCGCGGACGCGCAGGGCAATCCGGTGGCAGGCGCGGCCGTGGATTTATACCAATACCCGTCGCGCATGAGCGACGGATCATATGAATTGGAGGCAAAGCAACATGCCACAACTGACGGCCAGGGCGCGTTTGATTTCCCGATGTTTCACGGACAGGCGGTCGTGCTGGTGAAGAAGGCCGGGTTGGCGCCGGGTTGGCGGACTTGGTATACCGCCGCTCCGGAAGACCCCCAAAAAATAGTCCTTGGTGTGTCATCCGCGCTTGCGGGGGTGGTGGTGGACGATGCGGGCCAGCCGGTTGCCGGGGCGGAAGTGTGGGTGTCAGCCGCGTTCGACAAGGCCACGACAGACTTCGGCCAGCCAAATTATGTGTTCGGCAAAATCGCCCGGGAACTTTTTTCCGCGCGGACTTCAGCAGATGGAAAATTCCGCATCGAAAACTTTCCCGCCGACGCGCAGGCCAGCCTCGCGGTGAAAATGACCGGCAAAGCGCTGCGCCAAACTGCAAATTCATTTCAATACGATCAACTGCCATATCACGCCGGACAGGAAGACATCACCCTCACGCTCGACCCGGCCGGAAGCGTCGTCGGAAAAGTCGTCGTGCGCGGAGCCGGCCAGCCACTCGCGAACGCGGTGGTCGGTCTTGAACCGGCGGCGCGGGAGATGGGATTTTCCTCGCTCGGCCAAGGAATAATTGTATCCGCCGCAGACGGGTCATTCCAGATTCCTGATGTTCCCGCCGGTTCTTATCACGTCGTGGCGAATTTCACCAACGAACCCATCGCCGATTGGGTCGCGGATCCGGTTCCGGTCAAAGTTGCTGCCGGCCAGGCCGTGTCCGGTGTGCAACTTCAGGCTTACAAAGGCGGTGTCGTGGAAGTGACCGTCCGTGGAAAAGATAATCACGAACCGCTCGCGGACGCGGGCGTGTCGGTGAACAGCGAAGATTACAATCGCAGTGGTTCGACGGGGACGAACGGAGTGGCCTATTTTCGATTGCCGCCGGGGCAGTTCAGCGTGTTCGCGAACAAGCCAGACTGGTCTCAAGCGCAAACGCAGGCCGCAGTGACGGAGGGACAAACCACCAGCGTCACGATTGAACTGAATGCGCCGTTCAAAGTCACCGGCATCGTGCGGGACGCCTCGGGCGCGCCGGTTGCGGGCGCGAGCGTCGGGGTGTTTCCGAATTACGGGAATGAAAGGACGGACTCAAAAACTGACGCAAACGGACATTATGAAGCGAGCTGGCAAAAACCTTCCTGGGCGGGATCGCAGAACCAGACCTTTTATCTGCTCGCGCGCCATTTGGAACGAAAGCTCGCGGTCATGCAGGAAATGGAAGAGACAACGACAAATCTGGATTTGACCTTGAAACCGGCGATGAGCGTGTCTGGTCGCGTGCAGGACACAAAGGGCAAGGCGGTCACAAACCTGATGGCTTATGTCATGCTGCAATTGGACAACTCGAGTTTTACGATCAGCCGTCAGCCCGTTCATTCCGACGAACAGGGCCGCATCCAGATGGAGGCATTGCCGATGGGAGAGCGTTACGGCTTGTATATTTCCGCCGAAGGTTACGGCAGCGCGCAGCAGGAGATGGATGCGGCAGACCCGAAGGCGGATCACCATGATTTTCCCCCGCTCGTCGTCAAGATTGCCGACCGCAAGCTCGCGGGCCGCGTGCTCGGCACAAACGGCAAGCCCGCCGCCGGTGCTCAAATCTATTTGCGAGGCGAGGGTCAGCCGAATGGCAACGCAATCACCGATGACGATGGGCGGTTTGCGTTTGACGCGGTCTGCGAAGGCGCGGTGTCGGTGTCCGCCAACATGAAGGGCGCTTACGGTTCGGCGGATGCAATGGGCGGCGACACAAATGTGGTCATTCGGTTCGATGCCAGAAACCGTTCTTTCACGGCAGCGTCGCAAACGCTGACCGGCACTGTCTCTGATCCTTCCGGCAAACCCACCGTCGGCGCGCATGTCATCGTGACGCCGACTTGGGGAATGGAGGATACCGCCAAGACCGATGCCAACGGCGAATATTCCGTCAACTGGCAGGCGCAACCCGGAATGCAGGGCACGAAATATTTTGCCATTGCGCGCGATGTCGAGCGGAACCTTGCCGCGATAGAAGCCATCGGCACAAATAAAACCCGCGTGGACCTGCGGCTGGGGCCGGGCTTCTCCATTTCAGGAACCGTGCAGGACGCAAAAGGCGCGCCGCTGTCCCGCGCAAACATCAACTTGAACATGATGGCCGGAAACATGGGCGGCATGGTGGATTATCAGGCAATCAAAGTGAACACCGATGGGACGTTCACCATTCCCGCGCTGCCGATGGGGCAGCAATACATGGTGTATGTCACCGCAACCGGCTATGGCTCCGTGCGGAAAAATGTCGGAAAAACCCAAAGCCAGACCAACAGCATCCAGTTGTCGCCTTTCAAACTGAAGGCCGCCGACCGCCTGCTGGCCGGACAGGTGTTGGGCGCCGATGGCAAACCGTTGTCCGGCGTGCAGGTCAACATCAACGGCAACGGCCAGCCGAATGGCTTCATGAGGACGGATGCCGCCGGACATTTCACATTCAAGGTTTGCAGCGGGCCGATCACCATTTTCGCGTATTCACCTTCAGGGGCGGGTCGGAACAATTCCGCCAACTGGCAGGCGCGCGGCGGCGAAACAAACGTGGTTGTGAAAATGGGCGCGCAGCAGCCACGCCAGGATGTCGCTGTCGAGAGGGAAATTCCGCTGAAGCCCCAGCCGTGGACATTGAACGCGCTCGTGACCTGGCCGGCCAGCCACAAGACCGGCACGATCATTCTGCTCTCGCTGCAAGCCGCGGTGCTGTTGGGAACCGTCGGCGGGATTTTCTGGTTCGCCCGCAAGCGCGGCAAGCGCGAAAGCTGATGACGGCAATGGATGTCGCACGGGAATTGCCGTCGCAATCCGAAAAGTCGTCCGCCGGTTGCGGGAATTGAAGCGGCAAATTCGTCATTGCAGCGGGGATTTGTTCTGGTATCCTTGCCTGTCGTTTTGACCGGATATTTAACCGAAAAAGATTTATGTCACAGCATCCCAGTCTGCGCGCGGCGTCCAAGCTTGGCGGCAAGCGCAATGTTCTCAAGCGTTTCGAGCGCACGGAGCTTCTCAAAAAGCGCGGCCAGTGGAAGGCCGGCGACCGCATCACCGGCCTCCGCAAGACCAAGCCGGAAGTGTAATTCAATTGCGGAATTCGGAATGCGGAATGCGGAATAAAAACCGCGCGTTGTCAGATTTTCCGCACTCCGCACTCCGCACTCCGCACTTTGAGCGTCCGTCTGCAAAAATTCCTGGCCGAGGCCGGCGTGGCTTCGCGGCGCGCGTCGGAACAGTTCATTCTGGACGGTCGCATCGCCGTCAACAGCCATGTTGTCCGCCAGCTCGGAACCAAGGTGGATCCGGTCCACGACAAGGTGACGGTGGACGGCAAGCCGGTCCGCGCCCGGCACAAGCTTTATGTGGCCCTGCACAAGCCGGTCCGTTGCGTCTGTTCGCACGCGGATGAACTGGGCCGGCCGACGATTTATGATTTATTGCCAAAGGAATGGCAATTGGTGAGTTCCGTGGGGCGACTCGATTTCAACAGTGAAGGATTGATTTTTCTGACGAATGATGGAGAATTCGCATTGCGGCTCACTCACCCGCGTTTTGGCGTTCGCAAAAAATACAGGGCGACCGTCGAGGGCGAGGTCAACGGGGAAATGCTGAAGCGGTTCACGCAGGGCGTTTTTGACGGCGGCGAGAGGCTGAAGGCGCTGTCGGCGCGGATGGTTTCGGGAAGCCAGTCGCGGAGCGTGGTGGAACTGGAGTTGGGCGAAGGCAGAAACCGTGAAGTGCGGCGGCTGTTTGAATCGCAGGGACTGATGGTGAAACGGTTGCAGCGGACGCAGATCGGAAAAATCAAACTGGGCGAATTGAAGCCCGGCCGCTGGCGGACATTGACAGAAACGGAAATTAAAACTTTACTTTCGGAAAAATGAAAACGAATTATTGGCTGATTTTGGGGGCGATGCTCACATCGGGTGCCATTGCTCAAAACAACACAAACACGCTGCCGGCAATCCCGGCCCCGGTCACTTCGCCGGCGGCGGAAACCGCCGCAGCGCCTGCCACCGTGAAGCCCGCCGCACCGGCGGCCGCTCCGGTCAAGCACAAGAAACACGTCGCCGTCCCGGCGAAGACCGTGACATTGAAAGAGGCGACCGTCTCGCTCACCCCCGGCCAGGCGGAAGTCACCGTCAGCAATCTCGTCGTTCGCGGCCAGGCCGGCCTGAAAGGCGAAACCGTCTCGCACCTGTCCAAGGGCGACGCGGTGACGGTGCTGAACCAGATCAATCTCGACAAGCACGCCGTCGGCGAACCGGCGCAATGGGTGAAAATTGCCCTTCCCTCCACGGTGCATGTCTGGGTCAACGCCAAATTCGTTGACGCGGCCAGCAAAGCGGTTTCCGCCAAAAAGCTGAACCTGCGCGCCGGACCGGGCGAGAATTACAGCGTCGTCGGCGTCATTGAAAAAGGCACGCTGGTCAGCGAACTCGAAACCAAAGGCGATTGGATCAAAATTGATGCGCCCACAAATGCCTACGCCTTCGTCGCCGCTATGTATTTGAAACAGGAAGCGACCGCTCCGGCGATTGCCGCCACCGCTCCGGTGGAACCCGCTCCGGCTCCGGCCCCCGCGCCGGCCCCGACGCCGACGCCGGTTCCCGAGGCACAGCCGATTGTCACCACTCCTGCCCCCGTGCCGGCTCCGACGCCCGCGCCCGCGCCCGAAGTGACTGCTCCCGCTCCGGCACCTGCGCCTGAAGCGGCGACGGAAAACACAAACGTGCCGGCGGCGCCGCGCATTGTGTCGCATGAAGGCGTCATCCGCCACGTTGGCAGCATCATCGCGCCGACGGAATATGAATTGTATAATTCCTCCACGGACAAGAACATTGACTACCTCTATCCGGCGCTCGGCACCCTTGACTTGAGCCAATACTCCAACATGCGCGTGGTGATCACCGGCGAAGAAGGGCTGGCGGCGCGCTGGAAGGACGTCCCGGTTCTGACCGTCGAGAGCATCCAGGTGATTGAAACCAATGCCGTCCCACATCGCATCCTCCTCAGCCCAAGACAGTCGCAAACTCATTGACGGCCGCGGCATTGCCGCGCAAATCCTTGGCGAACTGACGCTGCGCGTCGCGGAATTAAAAAGCCGCGGCGCGCAGCTTGGTCTTGCGTTTGTGCGTGTCGGCGAAGACCCGGCGTCCAAGGTTTATGTCGGCCGCAAGGAAAAGGCCTGCGCCGAACTCGGCATTGTTTCCGAAACGCACGTCCTGCCGGAAAAGACTTCCGAGGCGGAATTGCTCGCGCTGATTGCAAAATTGAATTTGAGTCCGCACCTGCACGGCATCCTGGTCCAGACGCCGGTGCCGAAGCCGATTCGAGAATCGGTGATTTCCTCGGCGATCCTGCCGCAAAAGGACGTGGATGGTTTCCATCCGGTCAACGTCGGCAAACTACTGCTGGGCGATGCAACCGGCTTCCAGCCCTGCACGCCGGCGGGCATCGTGGAACTTTTGGTTCGCTCGAACGTGGAAACAGCGGGCGCGGAAGTCGTCATTCTGGGACGCGGCGCTCTCGTCGGCAAGCCGATGGCCGCGATGCTCTGCCAGAAAGGCAAAGGCGCGAACGCGACGGTCACGATCTGCCATTCCGCCACGCGCGACATCGCGGCGCACTGCCGCCGCGCGGACATTTTAATCGCCGCGATCGGCGTCCCCCAGTTTGTGAAGGCTGACATGGTCAAGCCCGGCGCCACGGTGATTGACGTGGGCGTCAATCGTGTGCCCGACGCAAGCTCGAAGACCGGCACCCGGCTCGTCGGCGACGTGGATTTCGCCGCCGTCCGGGAAGTGGCCGGCAAAATCACGCCAAACCCCGGCGGCGTCGGCCCGATGACGATTGCCATGCTGATGCAAAACACCGTGAAAGCGGCTGAACTAAAAATTTAAAACAAAAACTTAAAACTTAAAATGAACGCCACCCGAATTTTGCCCGATTTGCAGGCCTCGCTTCTGTGCGAGGAAGTCCGTCAGGAAGCCAATGGAAATTTCTTTCTCATCGGCGTCATCAATTTCATCCGCGTGCCGCAACTGCCGGTCGTCGCCGGGCGGCTGTGCGTCTTCAACCGCTGGACGGCCGGCCTCGGCCAGTTCACCGAAAACATCCGCCTCATCGCGCCCGACCAGACGACGCTGCTCCGCAAGGCCGAGATGAAATTCGAGCTGCGCGACCCGGCGCTGCATTCGACCAACGTCATGGTCTTCGGACAGGTCGAATTCAAGGTTGCCGGCACCTATTTTGTCGAGGTGATGGTGGATGACGTGATGAAGCTGCGCTATCCCGTGCCGGTCGTTCAGGCACCGGTGCCGCCGGGCCAGAATCCGCAAAATCCGCCGGAGGAGAAAAAGGCCTGATCCCCGCGGACACGCCGGGACATCAGAGCACCTCGAAGCCGGCCGCCCCGGCGGTTCGGTGCTTTTCCGCCCCGGCCATTTCGGGTAAGCTGCAACTGGATGAGCACGCTCGCCGAGCCAACTTTCGCCTGGGAACCGCTGACGCCGCGCGGCGTGGCGGCGTTTGCGCGCGCAAGATTGAGCCGGCTCCTGCTCGTGCAATTCATCGTCGCGCTTCTCGCCGCGGCGGCGGTCGTCTGCTTTTTTGACAACGGCTGCTTTCCCACCATCACCGAGGCGATCCAAAAACTGCCCGCCGACGGCGAAATCCGGGCCGGCAGGCTGGACTGGCGCGGCGACCCGACGCAACTGCTCGCCGAGGGGAAATTCCTGGCGTTCGACGTTGATCTGGACCATTCCGGGCAGATTCATTCCACCGCCGACGCGCAAATTGAATTTGGCAGGGACTCGGTCCGTATTTTTTCGCTGCTGCCCGGCTATTCGGAAATTTTTTATCTTCCGGATCGCGGTGCGCCGTTGAACCGCACGGAACTCGAACCGCTCTGGGGCGCGTGGGAGGCGGACATCCTGTTCATCGCCGGCGCGGCGGTGACGGTGGGACTGCTGGCAAGCTGGTGGCTGCTGGCGACGATCTATTTCCTGCCGGTCCGGCTTCTCGGATTTTTTGCCGACCGCAGCCTGAAATTCTGGGAATGCTGGAAATTGTCCTGCGCGGCGCTGCTGCCGGGCGCGCTGTTGATGACGGCGGGCGTGCTGCTTTACGGCGCCGGCATTCTCGACCTGGTTTCGCTTGGATTGCTTTTTGCGGGACATTTTGTGCTGGGCTGGATTTACCTGTTCTTGAGCCAGCTTTTTTTGCCGCGAATTCCCGAACCTGCGCAAATGAATAACCCGTTCGGAAAAGAGGATTGAAGACGCCTTCCGCAACAAGCCGGGGCTTGAACCCCGGCGCAAAACATTTAACCTGCATCCATGTCTCGACTGCCGTTTGAACTGCTCCTCGCGCTGCGCTACCTGCGGCCCAAACGGACGTTTGTCTCCATCATCACGCTCATCTCCGTCGTCGGCGTCGCGCTCGGCGTCGCCGTGCTCATCATCGTCATCAGCGTCATGAGCGGGTTCGACCACGATTTGCGCGGGAAAATCCTCGGCTTCAACGCACACCTGACCGTGGTCCGATGGGATTCGGCAAATCAAACCCCAGCGCTGATGGCAAATTATCCCGCCGTCGCCGAAATTATTGCCACCAACAAAAATGTCATCGGCGTTGCGCCGTCCGTGCTCGGCCAGGTGCTGGTGGAAACCGAGCCGGCGGACACCAATGCCCGGCCATCGCTCACCGCCGCGCCCTATCTTCGCGGCGTGGATGCGAACACCGAGAATTCCGTGAGTGTTCTGCCGAAAAGCATCATTGACGGCGAAACAAACCTGGCCACCGCCTTAAGCGGACGCGGATTGATTGTCGGCAGCGATTTTGCGCAAAAAATGAAACTGTCCGTTGGCGATCGCATCTCGATTTATTCGCCCACCGACGTGAAAAAAATGCGGGAATCCCGCGGCAGGCCAAACGAGGAGGCTGTTCTGCCCGATGACTACACGGTCACCGGCATTTTCGACGTGGGCTATTATGATTTTGACGCGAATTTCATCTGCACTTCGCTCGAAAATGCGCAGGACCTTTACAACCTCGGCGACAGCGTCCACGGCCTGATGGTGATGCTGCGCGATCCGTATCAGGCGGCGGCGGTGAGCAACCGACTGGCCGCCGCGCTGGGCCCCAATTACGCCATCTCCACCTGGATGCAGGAAAACTCGGCCATTTTGGGCGCGCTGGTTGTCGAGAAAAATGTCATGTTCATATTGCTGCTTTGCATTGTCGCCGTCGCGTCGCTTTGCATGTTGAGTGCGCAAATCACATTTGTCATCCGGAAAACCCGGGAGATCGGAATGTTGAAGGCGCTGGGTGCAAAGAACCTCCAAATCTCCGCGGTTTTTTTGGTCCAAAGCGCGATCATCGGTGCGCTGGGCGTGCTGTCGGGTCTGGCGTTGGGAATCCTCGCGGTTGAGTATCGCAATGAATTTCTCGATTTTCTGCGACGAACCACCGGCTGGGAGCTTTTTCCGGCGTCCATTTACGGTTTTGGCGAATTGCCGGCGATCATTGCACCTCACGATGTTGAGCTGATTTGCGGCATCTCATTCGTCATCATCTGTGTTGTTGGCGGAGTATTGCCGGCCATTCTGGCCTGGATTTTGAAACCCGTGGAGGCGCTGCGCTATGAGTGAACCCCTTCTTTCCGTGCGCGGCCTCGCAAAAACTTACACGATGGGCCGGCGCACGCTCGAAGTCCTGCGCGGCGTGGACCTCGACGTGGCGCGCGGTGAATTTCTCGCGCTGCGCGGCGCGTCCGGCGCGGGCAAAAGCACCCTGCTTCATTTGATGGGCGGCCTGGATTCGCCGAACGCCGGAGAAATTCATTTTGCCGGCCAGAATCTCGCACATTTTTCCGAAAGCCAGCTGACGCATTTCCGCAACCGCCGCGTCGGTTTTGTTTTTCAGGCGTATCATCTCCTGCCCGAACTCACCGCGCTCGAAAACGTCTGCCTGCCCGCGCGCATCGCCCGCCTGCCTGTCGCGCGGGCCGTGGCTCGCGCGCGCGGGCTGCTGGCGCGCGCCGGTCTGGGCGAACGCACCGAGCACAAGCCGTTCGAGCTTTCCGGCGGCGAACAGCAACGCGTCGCCATCGCCCGCGCGCTCATCAACGAACCGGAACTTCTGCTCGCGGACGAGCCGACCGGCAACCTGGATTCGCGCACCGGCGGCGAAATTATTGAACTTCTCAAAAGCCTGCATGTCGAAAAACACATGACACTCGTCATTGCCACGCATGATGCCAAGGTCGCCGCGCATGCGCAGCGCGCCATCGAACTCGCCGACGGCCGCATCGCTTGAAATTGCCGCGCGCCGCAGCTAACTTACCCGGTCATGCTTGAGGATCGAGATTATATGCGCGAACCGGATTACCGGGAATCACGCGTGTCGTTCACCATCGCGCTGCTGATTGTCAACGCGACCGCGTTCCTCGTCCAGTTGGCCGCGAACAGTTCGGCCGCCGGTGTGGAAATTGAATACAAGTATTTTGCCTTGAGCCTGGCCGGGTTGATGCACGGCTACGTCTGGCAGTTGCTGACGTTTCAATTCATGCACGCCGGCTGGATGCACATCATCTTCAACTCGCTGGCCATTTATTTTTTCGGGCGCCCGGTGGAAGACGCCCTGGGCCGCCGTCATTTTTTGACGCTCTATCTGGCCAGCGGCGTCATCGGCGGCCTCGTGCAAATGCTGTTTGCGGTTTTGCTCCCGTCTTTTAACGGCGCGGTCGTCGGCGCCTCGGCGGGCGCGTCCGGTCTGGTCGCGGCCTTTGCCATCCTGCACTGGGAAGAGCGGTTCAGCCTGCTGATTTATTTCATACCGGTCAACATGACCGGCAAAATCCTGCTCGCCGTGAGCCTCGTGCTGGCGTTCCTCGGCATTCTGACCCCCAACAGCGGCATCGCCAACGCCGCGCACCTCGGCGGCATCCTGACGGGCGGATTTTATGTGCGCCTGTTCATCCAAGGCCAGTGGCCGCGCTGGAAATTCTCCAGCCGCCGCGCCGCGCCGCGCGAACTGGCCGCCAAACGCGCCGGCAAAACCTTCTGGCGCTCATCCACAAATGAACCGGAAAAGGATTTGCCCGCCGATGAATTTTTATCCAGCGAGGTGGACCCGATTCTCGACAAAATCTCCGCGCACGGCATCCACAGCCTCACGGCACGCGAGCGGGAAATTCTGGAAAAGGCGCGCGCGAAAATGACGAAGCGTTGAATCGCAAATGGTTGCATTGCGCCGTCGGCTGGCACGTGGCGTGTTTCCCAGTGCAACGATTTAACATTTCAACGATGTAACAATTTGCTTATTCTAGCCTCATGATTACGCGCTATTCCCGCCCGGAGATGCGGGCCATCTGGACCGACGAAAACAAGCTTCGCCTCTGGCTGCAAATCGAACTGCTCGCCAGCGAGGCGCTCGCCGCCGGGGGCGTCGTGCCCAAGGCCGACTTCGCCAAAATCAAGGCCGGCGCGGAGCAATGGCTCACCGACCTGCCCGGCCTCGTCACCCGGCAGCGTGAACTCGAAAAAACGCTCAACCACGACGTCATCGCCTTCACTACCGCCGTCGCCGAGAAAATCAACGACGATGCCAGCCGCTGGTTCCATTTCGGCCTCACGTCGAGCGACATTGTGGACACCACCTTCGGCGTCCAGATGGTCCAGAGCGCGGACATCCTTATTGCCGACGTGAAGAAGCTGCGGCCCATCATCGCCCGGCGCGCGAAGGAATTTCAAATGACGCCGTGCATCGGCCGCAGCCACGGCATCCACGGCGAACCGACCACCTTCGGCCTCAAGCTCGCGCTGATGCACGATGAATTTGGCCGCGCGCTCGATCGGCTCGAACGCGCCCGCGAAGTTGCCGCCGTCGGCAAGTTGTCCGGCGCCGTCGGCACCCACGCGCATTTGTCGCCGGACATTGAAAATTACGTTTGCAAAAAACTCGGACTGCGGCCCGCGCCCATCGCCACGCAGGTTGTCCAGCGCGTCATCCATGCCGAATTTCAGACCATGCTCGCCCTCGTCGGCGCGAGCATCGAGCGCTGGGCCGTCGAGTTTAGACATCTCCAGCGCACGGAAGTGCTCGAAGCCGAGGAGCCGTTCACAAAGGGGCAAAAAGGTTCCAGCGCCATGCCGCACAAGCGCAATCCCATCACCTGGGAACGCCTCACCGGCCTCGCCCGGGTGCTGCGCGGCAACGCCATCGCCGCCCTCGAAGACGTTGCCCTCTGGCACGAGCGCGACATTTCCCATTCGTCGGTCGAGCGCATCATTTTCCCCGATTCCTGCACGCTGCTGGATTATATGTTCGGGCTGCTCACGCGGCTGATGGACGGCTTGAACGTTTATCCGGAGAACATGAAGAAAAACCTCGGCCTGTCGTTAGGCATGTGGAATTCGCAGACCGTTCTGCTGGCGCTCATCAAAAAAGGCCTGACGCGCGAGGCTGCCTACAAGCTCGTCCAGGACGCCGCGATGAAGACGTGGGAGGTGAAACACGCCGGACGTGATGATGCTGATTTTGTGAAACAGCTCAAGTCCGACCCCAACGTGGCAAAACATTTCAAGAAGGATGAGCTGGAAAAACTTTGTTCGCTGGACTTCCATCTCAAGGAAGTGAAGAACCGGTTCAAGAAACTGGGGCTTTAATCAACCACGACCAAACACAAATGGACCCGGATGGTCTGGATAATCTTTGCAGGCAGAATTCTGCCGTAATCAGGCCCGGTATTGCTCGTCGCTGACCTTTTCAAGCCAGTCCACCGCTTTGCCGTCGAGCTGTTCCTGAATGGCGATGTGCGTCATGGCCGTGGTTGGCGCCGCGCCATGCCAGTGCTTTTCGCCCGGTGGGAACCACACAATGTCGCCCGGCCGGATTTCCTCAATCGGCCTGCCCCAGCGTTGCACGCGCCCGCAACCGGCGGTCACAACCAAAGTCTGTCCCAGCGGATGCGTGTGCCAGGCAGTGCGGGCGCCGGGTTCGAACGTGACAGTTGCGCCGGTGACACGTGCGGGATCGCTGCCCTTGAACGGCGAGTCAATGCGCACCGTGCCGGTAAACCAGTCGGCCGGTCCTTTGTTCGATGGTTGTGAACCATTTTTGATGATGTTCATGTTTTGATTCCTTTCGCTTTTGCGTTGGCGTTGTAGCGGCGGTCTGTGACCGCCGGCTTTTATCAGGCCATGCACGGCACTCACAGAGTGCCGCAACAGGACTTTTAAAGAGAACTTGTTTTCAGAATTTGAGCGACGCCATATCAATCACGAAGCGGTATTTCACATCGCTCTTGAGCATGCGTTCGTAGGCGGTGTTGATCTCGTCCATGCGGATCATTTCGATGTCGCAGGTGATATTATGTTTCCCGCAGAAATCCAGCATCTCCTGCGTCTCGGGCAGGCCACCGATGAGCGAGCCGGAGAACGAGCGGCGGCGGAAGATCAGCGGGAAAACGGCGACGGACAGCGGCTGGGCGGGTGCGCCGACCTGCACGAGGTTGCCGTCACGTTTCAACAGGTTCAAATAGGCATTGATGTCGTGCTGCGCTGAGACGGCGTCGAGGATGAAATCAAAACTGTTGGCGTGCTTCGCCATTTCAGTCTCGTCCTTGGAAATCACGACCTCATGCGCACCGAGGCGTTTGCCGTCTGCCACCTTGCCAGGCGACGTGGTGAACAGCACGACGTGCGCGCCAAAAGCCTTGGCAAACTTGACGCCCATGTGACCGAGACCACCGAGACCGACGATGCCGACCTTCTGACCGGGGCCGACTTTCCAGTGCTTCAGCGGGGAATAGGTGGTGATGCCCGCGCACAGCAGCGGCGCGGCGGCGGCGAGATTGAGGTTGGCCGGCATGCGCAACACGAAATCCTCCGTCACAACAATGCTCTGCGAATAGCCGCCGAAGGTTGGAGCGTTGAGATGTTTGTCCACGCTGCCGTAAGTCATCACCATGTTGTCGCAGAACTGCTCCAGCCCGTCACGGCAGTCGGGGCAGGTGCGGCACGAGTCCACGAGGCAGCCCACGCCGACGGTGTCGCCGATCTTGAACTTCTTCACGCCACCGCCGGTGGCGGTCACGCGGCCGACGATCTCGTGGCCCGGCACCGCCGGATACTGGGTGAAACCCCATTCGTTGCGGGCGAAATGGAGGTCGGAGTGGCAGACACCGCAGTATTGGATTTGAATCTGCACATCCGTTGCGCCGGGTTCACGCCGGACGATGCCGTGCGGAGCGAGGGCGGCGGTGGCGGCTTGGGTGGCGTAGGCTTTTATATTGTTGGTTTTCATAATCGTTTTGGAATCTAGCACAAAGTTGTTCAACGACCAGTGAGTTGTTCCAACGCCTCCGGATACCGGGCGCCTTCCACTTTGATCTTGGCCGCCGCGCCTTCGATGTCGCGCAAATCTTCCACCGTCAGTTGCACGTTCGCCGCACCGAGGTTTTCGTCCAGGCGATGCAGCTTGGTTGTGCCGGGAATCGGAACAATCCACGGCTTCTGCGCCAGCAGCCACGCCAGCGCAATCTGCGCCGGCGTCGCGTTTTTCTTTTTGGCGATCCGCCCAAGCAGATCAATCAGCGCCTGATTCGCCTGGAGCGCCTCCGGCGTGAAGCGCGGCAGCTTGCTGCGGAAATCCGTGCTGTCGAAAGTGGTTTTTGTGTCCATCGCGCCGGTGAGAAAACCTTTGCCCAGCGGACTGTAAGGCACGAGGCCGATGCCCAATTCCTCGCAGGCCTGCAGGATGCCGTTGGTCTCCACCTGACGAGTCCACAGCGAATATTCATTTTGGAGCGCCGTCACCGGCTGGATTTTGTGCGCGCGCCGGAGCGTCTGCGCGTTTGGCTCGGACATGCCGAAATGCTTCACTTTGCCGGCCTGGATCAATTCCTTCACCGTGCCCGCCACGTCTTCAATCGGCACGGCCAAGTCCACGCGATGTTGATAAAACAGATCAATGGCGTCCACCTTGAGCCGCTTGAGCGATTCGTCGGCCACCTGCCGGATGCGCTCCGGCCGACTGTTCAGGGGAGCCGCACCGGGCCGTTTGTCGGTGCCGCTCAAGTCGAAACCGAACTTGGTGGCGATGACCACCTTGCCGCGGAATGGCGCGAGCGCCTCGCCCACGAGTTCCTCGTTGGTAAACGGGCCATAGACCTCGGCGGTGTCGAAGAACGTGACGCCACGCTCCACGGCGGCGTGGAGCAGAGCGGTCATCTCCGCTTTGTCCTTGGGTGGACCGTAGGAAAAACTCATGCCCATGCAGCCCAGCCCGATAGCCGAGACTTCCAGATTGCTGTTTCCAAGTTTGCGCTTTTGCATATTTGAATCCTTTCTCGTTGTTAAATGTTGAAAGGAGCTTAACGCACCTGCGCCCGGCTGTCGCCCGCAGTCTTGCTCCATATGTTGCGAGATTGCTCGAAAGTGGGAAGTTGAACAGTTTTAACAGGAGCAAACTGAAGGAACAGAGAATGAATGGAGCCTCACATTTTCTCCGTTCCCTCCTGTTGATTTACCTTTGCCGCCGGTAATCGCTCGGGGCCAGACCGGCTTCCCGGCGGAAGAGTTGCGCGAAATGGCTGGGATTGGCGTAGCCCACGTCCAGCGCGATTTCCACTACGCTCCGCTTCGTCTCGCGCAACAGCCGCCGCGCCACGTCCATCCGCAGGCGGATGTGGTAGCGCGACGGCGACATGTTCATCGCGCTTTTGAACAGGCGGTTGAAGTAAAACTTGCTCAATCCCGCTTGGGCTGCCAGCCGGTCCAGGTTGAACTCCTCGGCGACGTGCTCCGCCATCCAGTCCGTGATCTGCCGCAGCTTGTAGCCGGGCAGCGACGGACTGCCGCGGCGCGATTCGCCGTCCGTCCCGGCATAGTTCCGCGCCAGATGGATGGCGATGGCCTGCGCGATGCCTTGCAGGAACAGGGCGCTGGCGTGCCGGCGCAACAGTTCCTCATGCACGCGCTCCATCAGGGAATTCAACGCGGGGTCATGGAACGCGGAAAGGTCCCGCAGCCGGGCGCGTGGCGCATCGTCGCCGAAAACTTCCTCCAATGCGCGTTGCAGCAGCGGCGGCGCGATGAACACCGCCATGGATTGAAACGGCTCGTCGCTCACCGCCTTCCACCGGCAATCGTAGGGCGCGCCGCCGGAGGTGAGAAAGAACGAGCCTTTCGTGATGCGATGCGTGACCCACGGCTGGTTGCCTTCGCGCTCCTGAAATTCCGCTTCGCCGGAAACGCTCCACGCGAGGAACGGTTCGCTGACAGCGGGCAGCGACACCATCTCGACGCTGCGCGGCGGGGCGATGATCCACGCCTTGATGTCCCGCCAGGCCTCGCCGTGACAGGCCACCAAAACTTGCCCACCAACGTAACGCCCGAAGGCCTCGGCGGAGGTTGTCTCAGGTATTGGCATGAGATTCGACGGCGACATGCTAGTGTATTCCATCGGCAAATCAAAGCGCTGACAAGTTTGTCCCGCGTTGGAGGGCAAACCGCATTGTCATCCTCTCGGCATCTGTGAACCCGGCAGCGCCGCCTCAACAAGTATTTATCCGCAATTGCCCAAACTGCCCAACGTCACCCGTTTATCATAGAACCGTAACCAGCCCGCTACAATTTATCCCGATAATTCCAACTTGTGAAGGCACCTTGTTTGGAAGCGGAAAATTCAGCTCACGCCGTGAAACTGTCCGGCGTTGAACAGACTGATCTGGCCACGCTGGCCGGAAATCAGCAATCGGTGGACGCCGATTGCCGTCTGCACAAGGTCTATCAGCAATTCCAGTCGCACGAACACGATTATTGCGCGGTGCTGGAGGGCAAGCGGGTGATCGGGCTGTGCTCGCGGGCGCGCGTCGGCTTCCTGATGGGCCATCGCTATGGGTTCGCCATCTACAGCGATCACAAGATTCGCGAGCACATGGTCGAAAATCCATTGTTTGTTCAACGCGGCACCCCCATCCGCGAGATGCTCGAACAGACGCTGGGGCGTCAGGGAAAAGAGTTCAATGATGACGTTATTCTCGTCGGCCCGGCGCAGGAGTATCTTGGGATTATTCCGGTGCCGGCGCTGGTTCAACTCCAGTCGGCTCTGGTCGCAGAAAGGTTTCGGATTCAGGAGGAAATGCACCGGCGAATGCTCACACTTTCGCGCCAGGCGGGCATGGCGGAGGTGGCGACCAGTGTCCTGCACAATGTCGGGAACGTGCTGAACAGCGTTAATGTTTCAAACAACCTCATCCGCGAAAAGCTTCAAGGCTCGGAAGTTGCCACGCTCGTCAAGCTTGGCAGTCTTCTCCAACAGCATGAGGGCGACCTGCCGGCGTTTCTTGCCAACGACCCCAAAGGCAAATTAATCCCCCCTTTCATCATTCAACTGGCCGGCCAGTTGGAGGCGGAACATACCCTTCTGCGACAGGAGCAGGACCAACTCACCCGCAACGTGGAACACATCAAGGAAATTGTCGCCATGCAGCAGAGTTACGCGCGCATCTCCGGCTTTCTCGAGCAGGTGGCCGTGGCCAGCCTGATGGATGATGCGCTGCAAATCAATCAGGCCGGACTTTCCCGGCATGGAGTCCGGGTTGTGCGCCAATATTCCGACATGCCTCCGGCCACGGTGGACAAACACAAGGTTCTCCAAATCCTCGTCAATCTCGTGAACAATGCGAAATACGCCCTCGATGAATCGGGGCGCGAGGACAAATGGCTTACCGTCGGTGTCGGTATGAATGGCGACAGCCGGTTCAACATTACCGTCAGTGACAATGGCGTGGGCATTCCCCCGGAAAACCTGACGAAAATATTTTCCCACGGCTTTACCACGCGCAAGGGCGGACACGGCTTCGGCCTGCATAGCGGAGCCAACGCCGCCAAGGAAATGGGAGGCAAATTAAGCGTTCACAGCGAAGGCGTTGGCAAAGGCGTCACTTTCACCCTCGATCTGCCCATGGACGGTTCCAAGAACAAAACCAAGGATTAAAACATGACCCACACAGACATGCCTAGAAACGATCGTATTCTGATCATTGATGACAATCCCTCGATCCATGAGGACATCCGCAAGATACTTGCCGACCGGAAGGAGCAAAACAGGGCTTTGGACAACAACAAGGCGCTGCTGTTTGGCGACGAGATTCCCGAACCGGAGCCGTCCCGCTTTGAAATTGACTCGGCGTTTCAGGGCAAGGAAGGGCTGGACAAGGTGCAACAGGCGGGCGCGGACGGACGGCCCTATGCCCTGGCATTCGTGGACGTGCGCATGCCGCCCGGCTGGGATGGCATCGAAACCATCAGCCGCATCTGGAAGGCGCATCCCGACTTGCAGGTGGTGATTTGCACCGCCTATTCCGACTACTCGTGGAAGGAGATGATCCAGCAAATCGGCCAGTCCGACAATCTGGTGATTCTCAAAAAACCTTTTGAAAACATTGAGGTGATGCAGTTGGCACACGCCCTGACGGAAAAGTGGCTGCTCAATCATCAGGTCAAGAGCCGTCTCTGCGACCTCGACCAGGCAGTCCGCCAGCGCACGACCGAACTCGAATCCGCAAACGAGCGGCTCCAGCAGGAAATAGGCGAGCGGATGCAGGTGGAAAAAGCATTGCGCCTTTCCGAAGAACGCTTCTCAAAAGCCTTCAAGGCCAGCCCCATTCCCATGGCAATCCGAAGTTTGCGAAATGAAACTTATGCGGACGCCAATCAGGGTTTCCTGAAGCTGACCGGTTTTGACCGCGCCGAACTGATAGGACACACCGCGCAAGAATTGAGCCTCTGGAAAGACCCCGATGAATACAGCGCCGTGATGAAGCAGCTTCACCAGCAAATGTCCGTCTGCAACTTCCCCTGCCATCTCCGCACCAAGTCCGGCCAGTTGCGAGACATTTTGTTGTCCGTGGAGTTGTTCGATTTGAGCGGCGAGCCGCTTCTTCTGATCATCGCACAGGACATTACCGAGCAACTCATTCTGGAAAACCAGCTCCGTCAGGCCCAGAAGATGGAGGCCGTAGGCCAGCTTGCGGCCGGCGTGGCCCATGATTTCAATAATATTTTGACCGTCATTCAGGGCTATTCGAGCCTGCTTCTTGCCTCCAATCCGCCCGAATCCGACGACTATAAATCCATCGAGCCAATCGCGGCGGCAGCGACACGGGCCGCCAAACTTGTCCGACAACTGCTTGCCTTCAGTCGCAAACAATTCGTAAATCTGAAACCGACCGACGTTGGCGACACCCTGTCGTCCATCTCGGACATGCTGCGCCGCGTGTTCCCGGAAAACATCGTGGTGACCATCAACATTGCCACCATACTGCCCCGCATCAATGCCGATGAAGGCATGTTGGAGCAGATGCTCATGAACCTAGCTGTCAACGCCCGCGATGCCATGCCCGATGGCGGCTGGCTGACCATCAGTGCGGAAATGGTGGATGTCAGTCCTGCTGTTGCCGCAAAGAATCAGGAGGCGTGTCCGGGACAACACCTGTGTTTGAGCGTTGCCGACACGGGGTGTGGCATGACACCGGATATCCTGCCCCATATCTTCGAGCCGTTTTTTACCACCAAACCCATCGGCAAAGGCACGGGATTGGGTCTGGCTGCGGTTTATGGAATCGTCAAGCAGCATGAGGGCTGGGTGGATGTCCAAAGCCAGCCGGGTCAGGGTTCGATATTCCAAGTTTTCATCCCCACCTGCGCCGCTGAGTCCAAGACTGATGCCATCCCCGAGAAACGGGAACCCTTGCGCCGTGGCAACGAAACCATTCTGGTGGTGGAAGATGAAACAGCCGTGCGCGATTTTGTGGTCGAATTATTGCAAACCCACGGTTATCAAACCATCGAAGCCGAGTCGGGACCCCAGGCCTTGGAACGTTGGACACAACATTGCGGCAAAATCCACCTCCTGCTGACTGACATAATGATGCCCGGGGGCCTTACGGGGCGGGAAGTGGGCGAGCAGTTATTGGCGCAGGACCCGACTTTGAAAGTGATTTATTCCAGCGGTTACAGCCCCGGCATGGCCGACAAGGCGCCCACACTCCTGCGGGGAAGAAATTTTTTGCCCAAGCCCTACAGCGCGGACAAATTGCTCAACAAGCTTCGGGAGTTTTTGGATGACAAACCGGTGAATTGACCCCGGAAACCGGCGACTCCATTTTTGCGTGATGGCATTGAAATACGGGACGGGGCAAAAAAACCTGCCCAACCTTGCACAGCCGAGTCATCGCGCCAGGAAAAACCGGTCGCAAGCATCCTCGTTGCTTGCGGCCAGCTTGCTGGACAACAAGTCATTCACACCGTCCGCCAGCCAGTCAGAATCGTTCATCGCGCTTTTCATCCAGTGCCAGATGAAGTTCCGCCCCATTTGCTGTGCGCAACGTATCAACGGTCTCACCACGAAATCCAATTCGTCCGTCGTGGTTTCTTCATCGCCGAGCATGCCGATAATCAAGCCGGAAACATGGCGGTCGTTCTTGCGGGTTTCCAGGGAATTCAGCCAGTGAATCAGATCGGGCCGGCTTTGTTTCAATGAACTGCTGCCGCAATGGCGTTGCCGGGGCGCGATCCCCGTCTGGCAGCCGGCCAACGGCAGCGATTCTGGATGGTCAAAGCGTCTGATCGGCCGGTCCGTGGTGACCATGTGGGGTATGGACGCCCGGCAGGCGGATCATAGGTCGCAAGCAGCATCTGTTGGTGGATACCTGCCGTCTCCTTCAAGAATCGCTAAATTTGGGTTCGTGATATTTGTCTATGTCGGAGCGCAGAGCAACTTTTCAGAAGGCCGCATTGAATTAGCCGATTAACGGATTTTTCGCACATACCAGGCAGTTCAGCCATTTTTTTTGACATGTAGGCGAGCTTGATTTTAACCCACTCCGCAGCAAAACATTCCTGTAGCGATTGGACGCCGAATGTTCTAACTTGCCTCAAATTATCCATGAGCGACATCACGCTGGTTTTGGAATCCGTTGGTCGTGGTGAAAGCAAGGCCACGGAGGAGTTATTTCCGCTTGTTTATGAAGAGTTGCGCCGGCTGGCGGCGGCACGGATGGCCAAAGAAGCTGCCGGTCACACGCTGCAACCGACGGCACTCGTGCATGAGGCATGGCTGCAACTGGTGGGTGCGGGTGGTCGCACTTGGAAAAATCGCGCGCACTTTTTCGGAGCGGCGGCGGACGCAATGCGGCGCATTCTGATTGACAACGCACGGCGCAAAGCCGCCTTGAAACACGGTGGCGGGCAGGAGCGTGTGTCCATTGAGGATTTGGAAATCACCGCCGCGACGCTCGATGAACATATCCTGATGATTGACGAGGCGCTGCAACGACTGGAGGGCGAAGACCCGCAAAAGGCACGGATTGTGTCGCTGAAATTCTTTGGCGGGCTGAGCAATGAAGAAACGGCGGAAACGCTCGGCATCAGCCTGAGCACCGTGAAACGCCAGTGGATTCTCTCCCGGATCAAATTGTTCCGCTGGATTCACGAGCAGACATGATGAACCCGGAAGCTCAACTGGAAGAGGCGGTTTGTCTCGCCGCGTTGCACATCACGGAGTCGGCTTCCCGGGCGCAGTTTCTGGCCCGCGCGTGTGCGGGTGATGCGCGGTTGCGCGCGGCGGTTGAGGAAATGCTGCTGGCAAGCAACGCTGCCGAGAATTTTTTTGATAGGTGCCGGGCGGCGGTGGACGCTACCAAACTGGACGCGCAGGCGGCTGGCGCACTCAAGGAAACGGGGATTGAACTTGATGATTTGGCCGACGAACAGCTCGGCAGCCGACTCGGACGTTACAAGCTGTTGCAAAAAATCGGCGAGGGTGGTTGCGGGGTGGTTTATCTGGCGGAACAGGAAGAGCCGGTCCGGCGGCAAGTGGCGCTCAAGGTGATCAAGCTGGGCATGGACACAAAAAGTGTCATCGCGCGTTTCGAGGCCGAGCGGCAGGCGCTGGCGATGATGGATCATCCAAACATCGCGCGCGTGCTCGATGCGGGCGCGACGGAAACTGGCCGGCCATTTTTCGTGATGGAACTCGTGCGCGGCACGCGCATCACAAAATACTGCGACGAAAACAATCTCGACACGGTTCAGCGGCTGAAATTATTCATCCAAGTCTGCCGCGCCATCCAGCACGCGCATCAAAAGGGCGTCATTCACCGCGACATCAAGCCGTCAAACATTCTCGTGTCATTGCACGACGGCGTGCCGGTGCCAAAAGTAATCGATTTTGGCATTGCAAAAGCAACGGAAGGTCGGCTGACAAACAACATCTTGTTTACCGCCGTCGAGCAGTTTGTCGGCACCCCGGCCTACATGAGTCCTGAACAGGCGGACATCAGCGGGCTGGATGTGGACACGCGCAGCGATATTTATTCGCTGGGCGTTTTGCTTTACGAACTGCTCACGGGCCGGACGCCGTTCGACACCACTGTTCTGATGCAATCGGGACTGGATGAAATGCGGCGGACATTGCGGGAAAAAGATCCGCAACTGCCCTCGACGATGATCACGTCGCTGCAACGAACGGAGTTGACGCTGACTGCCGGGCAACGCCACACGGAACCGCCGAAATTGATTTCGCAAATCAAAGGCGATCTGGACTGGATCGTGATGAAGGCGCTAGAGAAAGACCGCAACCGCCGCTATGACACCGCCAACGGCCTGGCACTGGACATCCAGCGCTACATTGAAAGTGAACCGGTGCTGGCCCGTCCGCCCAGCCGGCGTTATCGGTTTAAGAAACTGGTGTTGCGAAATAAAATTGTGTTTGCCGCCAGTGGCGCGGTGGCGCTGGCGCTGTTGATTGGTCTTGGCATGTCCACCTGGCTTTTTTTCCGCGAGCGCGAGGCGCGTTTCCACGAACGTGATGCGCGCGAACGGGAGGCGCAACTGCGGATGGAAGCAGAAGACCGCGCCAAGATCACGCAGGCTGTGATGTTTGTGAGTCAGGCAAAATTTGATGACGCGGATGCCACACTCAATCAGGTAAAAAACTTCCCGCTCAATCCGACCTTGGATTGCGCCTCGGCCTTGCGCTCGGTGGGCGAGTGGCAGGCGCTGCAAGGCCGCTGGGAGCCGGCCCGCGAGCGTTATTCAGCCCTCGTCAAAATGGACAAGCTGGACAGCTTGAGCCAGATCATCTTTGACTATCAGGCCTACGGCGTGGTTCTGGCCGAAAGTGGTGACTCGGAACAATACGGGGGGTTTTTCCAGATGGCCGTCACCAATTTCTCCGCGAATCCGAACGGCAGCATCCTCATCGCCTCGCTGTTGCTGCCATTAAACAAATCTCAAATCGAAATGCTCAAGCCGATGGCGGCGGCGGCGGAAAAACAGCTCCACGCGGTGCCCAAAGACCACCGCAGCGAGTGGACGTTCATGCCGTTTTGCCTGTGGCAATATCGGTGCGGCAATTATGAGGCGGCCATCCAGTGGTGCCAGAACGCCCAGACACAAAGTATAAAATTTCCATGCAGCGATGCCATTATTCATGCCGTTTCGGCCATGGCTTATTATCAAAACGGCCAAACCAACGAAGCCTGCACTGAACTGGCGCAAGGTCGCCAGTTGGTTGACGAAAAATTTAGGACCGGTTTGGATCATGGCCGGCCCGGCTCCGGTTTCTGGTATGACTGGGTTTATGCCCGCCACCTTTCGCAGGAAGCGGCAGCGTTGATCCATTGCGATTCCGACAAATCTGCCACCGAATAGCGCATCAGCGGGGCGAGCCAAAAGGACCGCTTGTTTTACGGGCAAAACTTCAGATCAGGGCTTCGGCTTCGGATAAATTACTCATCTGTTTACGGCTTGTTTTCAGTGCCTAAAAAAATTCTTCAATAATTTTGAACCTTTTTGGCAGCCGTTTTCCGCGTAAGTAAGCAGAACCTAAATAATGTTTAGCCAAAGCCATCATGCCGCGCAGACGCGGGCAAATTGTGCAAATGCCCGTTCGTCGGCATATTTCCACGCTACGCGACTGCTTTGGACTTGCTAAAACCTCTCAAACAACAACCCACCAGTCCCATGAAAAAAAACGCTTTAGTTCAAATCACCTGCCTCCTCTTTTTGGCCGGCGGATTAAATCTGAAAGCCGCCAGCGGCACTTGGACTGGGGCCGCTGATGCCACTTGGGCCGGCGCAAACTGGAGCGCCTCGCCGGTGCCCGGCACCGGTGATACGGCCACTTTCAATGGCATGGGGAATGGCAAGACCACGATTGATTTGGGATCGGGCGTCACGATCTTGAACCTGCTGTTCAACACCGGCAGTGCCACGGCCTACACCATTGGCAACGGTGCGGTGGGCAGCCAGGCGCTCACACTGAATAATTCCGGCGGCATCACCCTGAATTCCACGGTGGCCAACAACGAGCTGTTCAACGCGGCGATTGTGCTGGGGACCGATTCGACGGCGCAGTCCTACACCAATGTCAACAACAGCGCCCAAACCCTGACCTTCGCCAGCAGCATTTATGGCGGTCCTTCAGCCGGTTCGGGCACGGCCGGCACCAAGACGCTGGTGATGGGCGGCTCGGGCAACACGGTGATCAGCGGTAGCCTGCTCAACGGCGCATCATCACTGCCGGCGACGACGACCATTGCTTTGACCAAGTTAGGTGCTGGCACGCTGACTTTCAATGGCACGGTGGATGCCTCCCTGCTTGGCGGCGGTGCCGGCGGCGGTGCTTATGGCACGGTCACTGTCAACCAAGGCACGCTGGCGATTGATTTTTCAAATGCCGGTGCCGCGTTTGATTTGCTTAACTCCTACTCGCCGGTTTTCCTGGGCGGCGGCACGCTTCAGGTCATTGGCAATGCCGCCAATGCGAGCACGCAGAATTTTAACAACGGGTCGGGCATGACGGTTAATCCGGGCTTCAACGTGATTTCCGCCGGGCCGAATGGCGGCAATCTGTCAGATCCGCTACCGACCCTGAATCTCGGTAGCTTTACAAACCAAACGGCGGGTTCACAGACGATGTTTGTCGGGCCGGCCTATGACAACAATGCCTCCGGCGCGACGGCCAATCTGGTGCCGGCCACGGGAACAATTACAACCACGACACTGGGCAACCAAAACAAACTGCTCTGGCCGAACACCCGGCAGGCCATCGCCACGGTGGGTCTTTACAATTGGGCCTCGGTCGTCACCTCCGGCACCGGTGCGCAGAGCATCCTTGCTGGTGATCAGGTCAGTGGCTTTTATACCACAGTGGCAAATGGAGGAACGGCTGCCAACAATGATTTGAATTACGATTTGCTTGGCAACGCAACTTTTAACAATTCGAAGCCGGCCTACGTTGACACGATTCGATTCAATGTTTCAGGGGCGTTCACCGCAACAACCGGCGCGGGCGGAAGCGGATACTTGTTTTTGATCGGTGGCATTCTCGTGACGCCCAACGTCGGGCCCTACAACGCCACCCTTGCCAGCGGTGGTGAGTGGGTTGCCGGCGCCTACACCTCGGCTGGCAACTGTCCCATTGATGTCTATCAAAACAACATCGCCGGCAAACTGTTCATAAACACCCCGTTCTATTACTACAGTTCAACTGCACGAGCGACATGTTACGTCAAAGGCGGCGCAGGCACGGTGGATCTTACCGGGTCGGGAACCAGCAGTGGTAACTACGGGGCACCTTATCTCAATGGTGGTTGCACGGTGATCAACAACAACACTCAAATCGGCCGGGCAGCATCGGCAGCGACGCTTTACTTGAACGGCGGCACGCTCGTCGCCAGTGGTAATACAACCCTCGACAATTCGGGTGCCAACTTGCGTCCAGTGACCTTGCTTGGCAATGGCGGCGGCTTGGCGGCGGCGACGGGAAATACGTTGACCGTTGACGGCCAGATCGGCAGCGGTGCGAACGCTGGCCCGCTGGTGATCGGCATTCCGGCTTCGAGTGCGAACGGCAATTTTGCGGGCCTGCTTCCGGGCACGGGTGGCACCGTTTCACCTGGTCTGGCGGCCGACACGGCGAACCCCACGCCGGTGTATGGCAATGGCACGGTGAAATTGAACAACACGACCGGCAACTTTTATTATGGCGGCGTCAACATTGTGGGCGGAGCCACATTGAACATCAACGGTATTTATGCGCTCGGCGGGGCCAACTACCTTGGCGGCGTGACCTTTACCAGCGGCACGCTGCAATATGCCACCGGCACCTTGCTGGGCGGCGCGGACATCACCCTTGGCGGAACCGGCGACACGGTGCCACAGACGGTGAGCATCCTTGGGAATGCGACCATTGACCTCAACGGCCAGACAGCGACCTATGCCGGCAGCATCGGCAACGCTGGAAGTGGCCAGTTGACGGTGGCGAATTCCGGTTCTGGCGGCGGGTTGTTTTTGAACGGCGGTAGCACGCATACCGGCGGCACGATTGTGGCCACCAACGGCATCCTCGGCGGCAACGGAACCATTGTCGGCGACGTGACGGTGAGCAGCGGCGGCAAGACGCAGCCCAGCAGCGGCGCGGGCGCGACCAACACGATTACCGGCAATCTTACCTACACCTCCGGCAGTCCCACCAACAGTGCCAATTTTAATTTGAGCAGCAGCGCAATGACCGGTGCCAACGACCAGATTGTTTTGAGCGGCAGCAGCAAGACTTTGACCTGCGGCAGCGTCATGGTCGGCATTAGCTGCGGTGCAAATCTTGATCTGGCGAATGACTATGTGCTTTTTAGAATTACCGGCAGTTCGCCCACCATCAGCGGCAACTTCAATGCCGCGCCGGTTTGGCTGGCAACCACGCCGAGTGGTGCCGGCAACTATCAGGTTATTACGAGCGGCAGTAACGTGGTGTTGCATTATTCGGGCAGCACGCCGCCAAATATTTCAGCCAGCAGCGCCATGCCGTCAACGGCGGTTCGCAACCAGAACAATGTATCCATCGGCATGTCGGTGGCCGGAGCCGGTGCCTCGACCATCACCGGTGTTTCGGTGAATTTGGCGGCCATCGGCGGAACGTCAGCGAGTTTGTCGCTGACCAGCGGCACTTCCGCGAACGGCACTTGGACGGGCAACATCACGGTTCCGGCGTCCAGCAGCTTGGGCACGTTCACCTTGCCGGCGACGGCCACGGATAACAATGGTAATACGGCGGCAGCCAACATCTCCCTGACCGTCAATGCGGCCACGGACACATGGGTTGGCTCTGGCAGCGGGAACTGGAGCGACAACGCGGACTGGGTGAACTTCGCTGGTAATTTTGCGCCGGGACCGGTGGGCGACACCTTGATTTTTGCCGGCTCAACCGGTCTGACTTCCACGATGAACAACAGTTACAGCGTTACCGGACTGACGTTCACCAATGGCGCGGGCAGCTTCAACATCGGGACTTCGAGTAGCACCTTGACCACCACGGCCAACGGCGTGACGAACAATTCCACCAATGCTGAAACCTTGAACGTGCCAGTGCTCCTCACGAATGCGGCGCAGACCTTGAGCGCGGCGGCGGGCAACCTGACCTTGGGCCAGAGTGTTGACAACGGCGGCAATTTGCTGACGGTCGCCGATGGCGGATTTAACACCACCATCAGCGGGCCGGTCACCGGCACGGGCGGTTTGACCAAGACCGGCAGCGGCACGCTGACGCTTGGGGCGACGAACGCCTACATAGGCGCGACCACGGTCAATGGCGGCGCGTTGGTCGTGAATGGCACCGGTGTGATTAGCAACGGCACGACACCGGTGATTGTTGGCAACGTGGCGGGCAACTCAATTATGAACATCACTGGCGGTTCGGTGAGCGCCAACGAGGCCATCAATCCCGCCTTTGCCATCGGCAACGTGGCGAACGCCAGCGGATTCCTGTTCATGAGTTCGGGCAACCTCGAATGCGGCGCTGGAGAATTCCATATCGGCCAGGTGACGAACGCCTACGGCGCGTTTGACTTGAGCGGCGGCACCGTCACGATAGGAGATATTAATGCCGGAGATGCTTATTTCGTTGTCGGTGGTGCTTATGGTGCCAGTGCCTCCCAAGGTGTATTCAACATGAGCGGTGGGACGCTTAACGACAATGCTCAAGAGGTGGGACTCGGCGGCATTGCCAGCTCGATTGGGGTGTTGAATATTAGCGGCGGCACATTAAACGGCTCCAAGGGCATCCATGTGGGCGAGCGCGGCACGGGCATATTGAATGTGTCTGGTTCTGCGGTGCTCAACTTGACCGGTTCCACGTTGCAGTTTGGTCTTAACAGCAGTCCTGGAGTTGTTGGCACGGCTAACCTGTTGGGCGGCACGGTCACGGCGAATTCTGTTGGAGTAGGTAATTCCAGCCCCACTGCCCGATTAAATTTCAACGGCGGCACGCTGAAAGCCGCTGCCGCGAGCGCGTCATTCATAACCGGCTTGACAGCGGCGACAGTTTACAGTGGCGGCGCAATCATTGATGACGGCGGGTTTGCCATCACCAATTTGCAACCCTTGCTCGCGCCTACTGGCAACGGCGTAAGCACCATACCGCTGGCAACAGGCGGTGCTGGCTATCTTGATACCCCCATCGTCACTATCAGTGGCGGTGTCGGTGTCGGAGCCACGGCGGTGGCAAACATTTCCGGCGGTGCAGTGACTGGTATTACGATAACGAGTCCGGGCACGGGCTATACATCAGCCCCCACCGTGACACTCTTTGGTGGCGGCGGCAGTGGTGCGACGCTTGGAACGCCCACCCTTGCGCCGAACGTGAGCGGCGGGTTGACCAAGCTGGGCGCAGGCACACTGACATTGAGTGGCACTAACTTTTACACCGGCAACACCACCATTGGCAACGGCACGTTGATCATCAATGGCATCAACGCAATCGGTGGCACCAACTATGGCGGACTGACCATCACCAATGGTGCAGAGTTACAGTATGCGACAATGTTCAGTGGAAATGGGTCAGGTGATCTGACATCCATCGGAACGGCTGGAATCACAATTGGAGTGGGCGGCGGTGTTATTGACATAAACGGGAACAACATCACTTACTCCAATTCCATCGGCAACAACGGCTCCGGGGGATTGACCATTGTGAGCACGACTCCGGGTGGGGTGTTGAACTTGAATGGCACTAATACCTACACGGGCAACACAATTGTGGCCAGCGGTGCAACGCTGGGTGGTGGCGGCACCACCATTAGCATGTTGGAAATTCAAGGTGGAGCCATTCTCGCTCCAGGTTACAACGGCGTGGGAACCAATACCTTTGGTGCGCTGACACTGGATTCGGGTGCCCTCGTCAATACCGAATTCAACGGCCATGGGAATGATCAAACCGTGGTCACAGGCGGTTTGACCATCAATGGCGGGACATTCAATCTTTATTCCGCAGACAGCACGGTTCCCTGGTCAACCCCCGGCACCTATACACTCATCCAATACACTGGCTCCAATCCGAGTCTGGACAGTTCGTGGACGACCGTCAGTTCCAGCAATCCACATATTGGAAATCCCCAGTCGAGCCTGACATATTCGTTTGCCGCCAGCGGCGGGGAATTGACGCTGACCATCGGCTTGAGCGGAAATACGGTGTCCGGCCTGTGGACCAACACGACCGCCAGCGGCAGTTGGGCGACTGCGGCTAACTGGAGTAGCAACCCCAAGGTGCCTCATGCTGCGGGTGACTATGCCTCGCTCGGCAACGGCACTGGCCTGACGACCGTCACCTTGGACGGCAGCAAATCCGTCGGAACGATTACGTTCAACAACAACAACTCCTACCAGATAAACCAGGGCACCGGCGGAACACTGACCTTGGACAATAACGGTTCCGGAGCTGTTGTCAATGTGACAGCCGGCACTGCCAACCAGATCAATACCCCGGTCGCTTTGAATGATAATGCAACGCTTTCGGCGCTGCCCGGCAATTCAGTGTCAATCTCCGGAAACATCCAGAACGCGGCCTTCGCCAGGACAGTGACGGTGAACTCGCCGGGCACGCTGGTTCTGTCGGGCAACAACACCTACGGACCGTCTGCGGGCGGCTTTGGCACCATATTGAACGCTGGCATATTGCGGGTGGGCAGCAGCACGGCGCTGGGCGCCGGGGACGTGA